>ERZ724516.191-NODE-191-length-38334-cov-10.514590_pt1 | contig 38334 bp, 40 predicted proteins | sample MGYA00376049_ERZ724516 | MGnify/ENA primary metagenome ERZ724516 (study PRJEB28724, sample SAMN07190886) | activated sludge metagenome | isolation source: activated sludge of sewage treatment plant in Hong Hong | place: USA: Christiansburg, Virginia | collected... | reverse complement strand
ATGATCGACACCAGTGGCTTCATGACCGTATCACCCCGCCATCAGAGTTGCAGAACCGTGCGCAGCACATCTGCGATCACACGATTGGAAAAATAATTTTCATATGTACAGCGAGCCACTTCAGCAATAATCGGCAGCTCGCTCCTTCGCTCATGCAGGCGCTTCACGGCAGCAATAATACTGGCCGGATCACCTGATTCGGCCCATAACAGGCCAGACTGCTCATTTGCGAGAATGGCTGGTGGATAGGCTGGAGTACGCGCAGTAATGACTGGCCGTGCCAATGCCAGTCCTTGGTAAACTTTATTAGGAATAACCCGGCGCGCTTTATCAGACGTACCGAAGATACCAAGGATGGCATCGGATGTGACCAAGCGCCCCGGCAACTCCTGCAACGGCCCCCATGGCTCAAATACTACTTGAGGCATGGCACTCAGTAACTGCTCGCATTGCTCACGCATGGGGCCATCGCCCAACAGCCGCCAACGCACGGGAGGGCCATCATATTGTTGAATGGCCTGTGCCAGCACATCCACCCCTTGCAACCCGATAAAGGTCCCAAAGAATACCAGTTCCAGCGGTTCATCCACTGGACGCAACGCTAGCGGGTGTGCCTGAAACAGCGACTCCTCCGCCCCCACTGGAATAATAAAAAGGCGTTCACGGGCAACACCATGCATTTCATGGTAATAGTCTGCATGCCCCTGTGTGTCCGCAATCAGCTTGTCCGCCAATAAGAACAGTTTTCGCTCCTGCTCCAGCAATCGACGCCCACGCATAGAGTCTGCATCAAACTTGTGTCGCTCATTGACCTGTTTGTCATACGAACTAATAAGCGGGTCAAAAATGACCGGGATGTCATAACGATGTCCGTACCGTACAGCAGCAGGCAAATCACGCTGTCTAAAACAGGGCACCCATATCACATCCGGTTTCTTTCCTCCCCTTAGAGAATACTCAACATCGGCTAGCATCGACAGGCTTGGCAAAAAGCGACTGACCCTGCAACCGAGCCCCGACATGACGGACTCCACTACGCGATTGCGCGGATAGTCAGGGCCATAATTGCCGTAGCGCCCCCAGAACAACACACTTTTCATTAGCGTTTTCCCGACAGAAGCCGCATTAGCACCCCTGCAATTTCACTCTGCACATCCGGCACCATAACCATTTTATCGGGCAACTCCATCTCCGCCAGATCGGTCAACCCAGAACGCGTCAACAAGCCACGCGCTACATAAGCTGCAAGAGCCGATGCATCATTGGCATTTGGAGCGGCCACACCGGGCGACACTGCAATCACGGGACGCCCTGAATAGATACTTTCCGCCACCATGGTCAGACTGTCTTCTGTTACCACGACAGCAACGGAAGACTGCAGAAACTGGCGCACTACCTTGCGAGGTGAGGTGGACCACCAAGCAGCATCTGCCAATAACTCCGCAGGTATCAATTGCTGTAACAGGTCATCCACATCCGCCCCGGTACGTCGCGATGTCGTCAACAGGAGCCGAGCGTTTTCACGACGAGCAAGCTGCACCAATGAATTTGCAAGTTGTCGCCAATTTTTCTCGGAATAGACATATCCAGCGCCGTCGCCTCCGATCAGAACAGCAATATATTTTTCTGAGCTTGTTACAAGCAATGGTCTTGCAAGCTCTCCCGGCACTGGCGGCAAGGGTAGAACATGGTTATTCGCCACACCCAACGATGTCACCGAAAAGATGCATTGGTAGGACTCTGCCGGATACCCCTTTAGCGTTCCACTGTAGACATTCACCGCGCCAGTTTTTTGAGCCAGCAAAGCATTGGCCAAAAGGGTATTGCCGCCAGAGGACACGATCAGCACTGGGTTTCCGCTTGGCACACTTATTTCATAAATATGAGGCAACCACGAAGATTCATGGCGAATCCAGGGCAACAGTAGTCGACCAAGCCGTTTCCAGAAACCACTGCGCACGCGCAGGTCAATCTGAGTTACCTGTACCGCAACTTGCGAAGCCAATGCATCGACAATGCCCTGACTCTGGCTCAGGTGCCCCGGAGCACCATCACTCAGCACCCAGACCGGCAAGGCACTCATTTCTTTAACCCCCGTTTCCCGCCGCGAACGCGCAGTACAAATGCCAACTGATTATCCTTGCCACTCACCTTGATACGCTTGAGCCGCAGTGGATCAGGACGAGGTTCGCGACAGTCAATGCCATCAACAGTGGTCACTGCCGTTTGATAGCCACACTCACGAGCTAACTGCACATCTTCATCGCCGAAAATACCAAACGGATAAGCAAAACTTAAAACTGGTTGACTACACAACTGCTGCAACTGCTCTCGCGCCGCCTGCAATTCATGCCGCTTCACCTCCACCGATGTAGTCGCCATATTGATATGGGTTAGTGTGTGCGAGGCAATTTCGATACGGCCACTGTTAACTAGCTCCTGCATTTGCACATCCGTTAGCTTGGGCTCGCGCGCTAACTCTCCCGAATCATGATGCGCCTTTTTGTGTGTAGACCAATCACGATTGTGTCGATCCACCACCATATAAATAGTGGCTTTAGCATCATATCTTTCGAGTAAGGGGAGCGCGTTTTCCAGATTATCGGCATAACCATCATCAAAAGTGATCGCTATGCTTTTCTCGGGCAACACGTCCCATTGCTGCCACAACTCACTCATGGTGAAGAAATGCCAGCCATCTTTTTTTAGGAACGCGAGTTGTGCCTCGAAGTGCTTCGGGGAAACACGCAGGCCATTGAACTTTGCGCCCTTTCGACGCGGGGAAACCATGTGATACATCAAAATACGTGGATGCCGATACGGCACTACCGGTCGCCACCATGCATAACGAAGAGAAAACCAGATTAGCCACAGCACCAGCACGAGCAGCAAACCCGTCATCAGACTGTCCCTCGGCGTAATGCCCGTAAAATCAGTGCAGCCACCCGCTGTGCCTCATTGAAAACAGGTGGCTTTCCCAGCGCATGCTGGCCGCTGTACCAGTCGTCAAAGCGGGTCACCACTCCTTCACTGACCAATCGCTGCACACCACGCATCACACGACCCTCTGTCGCCGCCGGCAACTTGAGCAAGCCAACGCAACATCCTGCAGTGAGTGCCTCGTAGACCATAGACACACTGTCCTCGGTCACCCACACACTTTCTGTTACAGCCAATGTGTCAGCAAGCCAACCGGGTGGACAAGAATTCCATGCTTGAAAACGTTTGCCATAACTTTCACGCAGTAGCCTATTGAGTGACTCCGGTGTGCGGCGTGAGTCCGCAATGACCAGCCGAGAGGTTTCTTTCACTGAAGCGGCAATAATGTCGAGTTGCTGGAGGACGGTGTCATTACTCCAGCCCGCATGCTTACTTTCACCTCCCAGAAGCACCAGCACAGAGCCCTCTAGCTTGGCTCCAGCCTGCATGGGATTAAGCACCCCTTTCGTCGTAATAATGCGCGGACCAAGTGGTACATCGTCATGCTCAGGCACGATGGCAAGATCAAACAAAAACTGCGGCAAGCTGGGCTTCATCAGCACTACGGTAAATGCACTGGTTACTCGCTTAGCGGCAATCAGGCCAAAATGCGTGGCATGCCCTGCACCAATCACCAAATGAGGGCGACGCTTCATAAAGCCGCCAGGAAACCGGCGCAAGACAACATCCAGCATACCAATTGGTGTGCTGGTGACATCGATATCGAGAACTTCGCAGGGCACCAGCGCCTGCAGTGCACGCACCAGCCCGAGAGACTGTTGCATATGACCAGGCTTGCCGTCGATCAGGCGCCAGATAACAAGAGGCTCGCTTGTCATTCACTCACCCCAATCGCTCTCTCACCCATCAAAAAGGGAGAGAGCGTGGACGGCTGTCCTGTTGCTGTGAAGGGATAATTAACTGACTTTTGTCAGCCAATTAATATGCTTCGGGTTACGCCCCATCACTGTATCGAAGTACAAGCTCTGGATACGCTCGGTGACCGGACCACGACGACCTGCGCCGATGAGTCGACCGTCCACTTCGCGGATAGGCGTGACTTCAGCAGCGGTGCCGGTAAAGAAAGCTTCATCGGCGATATAAACCTCATCGCGGGTGATGCGCTTTTCTACCACTTTAATACCAAGATCATGGGCCAGCGTGATGGCCGCATTACGGGTGATCCCGTTGAGGCAGGCAGTCACTTCCGGCGTGTACAACACGCCATCTTTTACCAAGAAAATATTCTCGCCTGAACCTTCGGCCACATAGCCTTCCGGATCCAACAGCATCGCCTCGTCGGCTCCGGCAGAAAGGGCTTCCTGCAGTGCCAGCATCGAGTTGATGTAGTTGCCGTTAGCTTTGGCGCGCGTCATGGAGATATTCACATGATGGCGCGTGAAGCTAGAGGTGCGCACCTTGATGCCTACTTCAAGCGCTTCTTTGCCCATATAGGCACCCCAGCTCCAAGCGGCGACAATGACGTGCACCTTGAGGCCGGTAGCGCGCAGGCCCATGGCCTCACTCCCGTAAAATACCATCGGGCGCAGGTAGGCAGAGGGCAGCTTATTCTCACGCACGGCAGCACGCTGCGCTTCGTTGATCTCGTCTTTGCTGAACGGGATCTTCATGTTCATGATGTGCGCAGAATCAAACAGGCGGTTGGTGTGCTCTTGCAGACGGAAAATGGCAGTGCCGCCTTCAGCCTCGTAAGCGCGCACGCCTTCGAAAACACCCATGCCGTAATGCAGGGTATGGGTTAGCACGTGAGTCTTAGCATCACGCCAAGGCACCATTTCACCATCAAACCAGATCACGCCATCGCGATCAGACATCGACATTTTTCATTTCTCCACGCAAGACAATTCACCATGAATCGTCCGCCGCTACACGGCTTATTCATTACTCGCCAATCAGTTCATTCCACCAATGCGTCACGAGGGCGCGTTCCGGTAGGAACTCGTCGTCATTGACACGGGCTTCACGATTGGCAAGCGCGAGACGGTGGCCGCGGGCACGGTATTGCAGATAAGCCTCCCTGAGCCCGGAGGCCGCATCAGACGGGAGAAGGCCTCGGTTGGCGAGACCTTCTAGGATGCGAACATTGTCGGGGTAGCGGGTCAGCTCAGGGGATTCGTGTGCCCACGCCAGTACGGCATATTGCACCATAAATTCGATGTCCACGATACCACCGCGGTCATGCTTGAGGTTGAATCCCGCCCCTCCCTTACCCGGGGCCTCCGATGATAGATGCGAGCGCATCTTGTCCCGCATTTCACGAACTTCTTTGCGCAGCACATCCAGATCACGAGCCCGCGCCAGTACAGTATGGCGTTCCACGTTAAATGCCTCGGCAAGACGAGCATCTCCCGCCACCACCCGGGCTCGCACCAACGCCTGATGCTCCCAAGTCCAGGCCTTTTCATTCTGATACGTGGTAAAGCCCCCTAGCGAGCTGACCAGCATACCCGCATTGCCAGAAGGCCGCAGGCGCATGTCTACGTCATACAGCGATCCGGCCGAGGTTGCTGCGGTCAGGAAGGAGTTTATTTTCTGGGCAAGGCGAGCAAAGAAAGTGGCGTTATCAAGAGCGCGTGCGCCATCCGTTTCACCATCAGGGGCGGCATCATGTATAAAAACCAGATCAAGATCGGAGCTATAGCCCAGTTCTAGCCCACCCAGCTTGCCGTAGCCAATTACCACAAAGTCCGGATTACATGCTGACCCATCCTTTCGTGACGGCACACCGTGGCGCGAGGTCAGGTCCCGCCACGCCAACCACAACACTTCCTCCAGAAGTGCCTCAGCGATCCAGGTGAGATAGTCACTCACCTTCATCAGCGGCATGGTTCCTTTTATGTCTGAGGCCGCCACACGCAGCACATGCCCCTTCTTAAAGATGCGCAAGGCTTCCATCTGCGCCTCCAGGTCATCTTCCGGCAAGCGCAGCAGTGCCTGTCGTAACTCTGCATCCAGTTCCGCTTTGCCCGGTGGCGCAAACAACGTCTGTGCATTCAGCATTTCATCCAGAAGCACGGGGAAGCGTGAAATTTGGTCGGCGATCCAGGGGCTGGCAGCACACAGATCTACCAAGCGGCCCAGTGCCGCATGATTCTCTACGAGCAACATCATGTAAGCCGAGCGGCGTAATACCGACTCCACCAAAGGCAGACAGCGCTCCAGTGCGACATCGGGTTCGCCATGCTCCCGGCAACGGGAAATCAGCAACGGCACCAAATGCTCCAAGCGCTCGCGTCCCACTTGCTGCAAACTGCGCACTACACGACCATCGCGCAGGGCAAGCAAGCGTCGCGCTATATTATCTACGTCCTTAAACCCTACCTCCCGCAGCAGCTCCGGCATTTCCTCCTCATTTGATTGCCAGATACGGATACTACTTTCCGAGCCAACATCGCCCGATGCTTCTCTTGCCACTACTACATCACGAAACTGTGTTTCTACATGAGCTCGGTGATAATCCAGCACCAGCAAGAACTCTGTCCAACCGGCATAGCCCAAGCTGCAGGCCAGTCGCTCCTGCTCTAAGGGCTGCGTGGGCAGATTCTGTGTTTGGTGATCATGAAGACACTGAATACGGTGCTCAACCTGACGCAGAAAGAGATATGCATCACGCAACGCCACCGTCACGGCCTCTGGCAGCAAACCCGCTTCGCCCAAAAAAGTCAGCACGGGTAGAAGCTCACGCCGTTGCAGTCGTTTATCGACACCGCCACGAATTAGCTGAAACGCTTGCCCAATAAACTCGGCCTCACGAATCCCCCCGCGCCCAAGTTTCACATTGCTATCCATACCTTTGCGCCGCACCTCGCGCTCGATCATGTCTTTCATTTCCCGCAGCGACTCAAAGGCACCAAAGTCGATATAACGGCGAAAAACAAACGGCCGCAGCATCTTGAGCATGTCGGCACCCTGCTCATGATCCCCAGCACAAATGCGTGCTTTAATCAGCGCATAGCGCTCCCACTCACGCCCATGTTGCTCGTAATAAGTTTCTAGCGAAGTAAACGAACTGGCCAGCGCAGAACCATCCCCCCAGGGGCGCAGGCGCATGTCAACGCGAAAAACAAAACCATCTTCTGTCTGCGCATCCAGCAGGCGGATCACCTTCTGGCCTACGCGAACAAAAAATTCTTGATTGGAAATAACATGTGGCCCGGCTGTTTCACCGGCTTCAGGATAAGTAAAGATGAGGTCAACGTCGGACGACAGGTTCAGCTCCTGCGCACCAAGCTTGCCCATGCCAATCACGCAGAGGCGCTGTGGTTGCCCGCACTCCTCACCGATCGGCTCACCATGCCGTATCACTAACTCGGCATGTGCACGACGCACAGCCAACTCGATGCAGGCATCGGCAAAATCAGATAGTTCACGGGTTAGCTGCTGAACAGAGCACCAGCCATTCACATCACGCCAGATCCAGCGCAACATTTCTCGCTGTCGTTGCTGCCGCAGCCAGCGCATGAACGTCAATTCATCTGCCGAGGCCTCTGGAGCCGCCAGCAACCGCGAATAGTCGGGAACATCCTCGGAGGTTATGGCCTCATCAAGCGCAAGGGCTGATAACGGATCTCGTAAAACAATGGAAAGTGCATAATCACTGGCCAGCCACAGGCGCTGCCATTCGGGGCGCCCGCGCAGACTGACTAGCTGGCCATCCAGACTTGACTCTGCCGCTTCAAGGAGCGCCTTCATGGCCGACGATAGGTTTTCCAGTACTGCCGGAATAATTGCCGTCATGCCACACTCCGCGCCTGATAATTAGCCGTCTATGGTGCGGAAAGCTGGGGCGACGATCAAGGCTTCGTTTTTCGTACCGGTGACTGAACACTGGTTTGCTGCACGGTAAAAGTGGCTGAGGTAGACGTTTGTACCTCACCACGACTATTCACCACGCGCGCCTCAACAATGTGTGAGCCCCGATCAAGCGTGTCATCCAACGGAATGCTACCCCCCGGCCAACGCTTGCCATCCAGTAGCACATTCAGTTGATCCCCTTCTGCAAGCGCAGGATCTACCGACACCGCCACGGGAACCTCTCCCTCACCACGCCGGTATACAGAGTCTGGGGCGGGTGCACTCAGCGTTATCGTATATGGCCCTCCCACTATCCGCTTTGAAGCTGCCTCGGCTTCTTTTTTGGACCTTACTGCCTCTCCCTTCGGGAAGGGCATCGTCATCGTGGGACCAGGATCAATCTTCTCCGCACCCTGTGGTGGCGTGTCAGTGAATACGTGATTCCCGTTTTTATCGACATACCGATAAACCTCCGCCTCTGCCACCAGCACCGGAAGCACCAGACACAGGCCCAAGGCCAGACGAGTAATCTTCATGTTGTTAACTCCCCAATTCATCTTTTCAGCTTAGCGTCTCTCGTGACAACTGACGACCTTCTTGGTGCCGAAATGCAAAAGGGCCCGCATAAGCGGACCCTTTTGTTACAACAGTACAACACCACAAGCATTAACAGGGGCACAAGGCACCCATCAAAAATACCTCAGCAGCTGTAGTACAGATCAAACTCGATCGGGTGAACCATGGTGCTAACCAGACGGGCTTCTTCGGTTTTCAGTTCGATGTAAGCATCCAGCATTTCCTTACCGAACACGCCACCCTTCAGGAGAAACTCGTGATCTGCCTTGAGTGCCGCCAGAGCAACTTCCAGGCTTTCGGCCACGGTTGGTACCAATGCGTCTTCTTCCGGCGGCAAGTCGTACAGGTTCTTGTCAGCCGCTTCACCCGGGTGAATCTTGTTCTGGATACCATCCAGGCCCGCCATCAACAGGGCGGCAAAGCACAGGTATGGATTGGCCACAGGATCCGGGAAACGCGCCTCAATGCGCTTGCCTTTCGGGCTGGACACGTACGGAATACGAATCGAAGCCGAGCGGTTACGGGCAGAGTAGGCCAGTTTGATCGGCGCTTCATAGTGCGGCACCAAACGCTTGTAAGAGTTAGTGGCCGGATTGGTAATGGCGTTCAGAGCGCGAGCGTGCTTGATAATGCCACCCACAAAGAACAGGGCCATTTCGGACAGGCCTGCGTACTGATCACCGGCAAACAAGTTCTTACCGTCTTTGGAAATAGACATGTGCACGTGCATACCGGAACCGTTATCACCCACCATTGGCTTAGGCATAAAGGTCGCGGTCTTACCAAACGCGTGAGCTGTGTTCAGCACCGCGTATTTCAATACCTGCACTTCATCCGCCTTGCGCACTAGCGTATTAAACGTTACGCCAATTTCGCTCTGGCAAGATGCGACTTCATGGTGCTGCACTTCCACACGGCCAGGGCCCATCATGGCTTCAATGGCATTACACATCGCCACACGCAGATCCTGTCCGGAATCAACCGGAGGCACAGGGAAGTAGCCACCTTTCACACGAGGACGATGCCCGGTATTGCCGCCTTCGTAATCGTTATTGGTCGACCACGCTGCTTCTTCGGCAATGATTTCGTGCGACACGCCCGACATGCCGATCTTCCACTTCACTTCGTCAAACACGAAAAACTCAGGCTCTGGGCCAACGTATACGGTATCGCCAATACCCGTAGTCTTCAGATAGGCCTCAGCACGCTTAGCGATGGAGCGTGGATCGCGCTCATAACCCTGCATGGTCATCGGCTCGATAACGTCGCAAGTCACCACAACAGTCGGCTCGTCAAAGAACGGGTCCATGAAAGCGGTTTCGTCGTCCGGCAGCAGGATCATGTCTGACGATTCAATGCCCTTCCATCCCGCGATGGAGGAGCCATCGAACATCTTGCCGTTAACGAAAGTATCTTCGTCCACCGTGCCGGCCGGGAAGGATACATGCTGCTCCTTGCCCCTTGTGTCAGTAAAGCGAAGGTCAACCCACTTCGCTTCATGTGTATTGATCAGACCCAGCGTTTTGTTCGACATGTTCTTCTCCAAGAGAGCGGTAGATTAGTACTAATAGCTTGTTTCGAGGTGGCTGCCTGCTTACGGCGAACAATCTCTAAAACTCAGTGATATCAGTGGTAGCAAGATGCGTACCAGCATTGCCAAACCCTTTAGCCATGCGAATAAAAATGCAGGTGATACTTTTAGCGCCCGTAAAGGCACCATTTTAGATCACAACCGGAAAGACGGCGCACCTAAATGTGTCACTCGCCGACCAAAACTCTAATATGAAACTCTAATTCGTATTTTTCAGCACTTACGACCTGATGACCATGCACCCGACACCAAGCCGGAATATCCTGCATAACCCCAGGGTCCGTCGCGATAACCAGCAGTTCATCGCCCTTTTGCAGTTTTCTCACCGCATTCTGGGTGCGAATCACCGGCAGAGGGCAAAGCAATCGACGCGCATCAATTTGGTGCATTCCCTTTTCTGGCTCAGACATACCAATCCTTCGGCATTTCATTCGCCCGCATCGGCATCACCTTTACGCGTGTCGATACCCCGCCTTTACGAATAATCTCCGCCTCAATCTCCTCGGCATCACGCCCCTGACTGAAGCGCCCGGCAATACGAGCCGCCTGCAGCAAGTCATCTTCATCGGGCTGGCCATCCACCAGCGTCAGCGGTCCGTTATGACTTAGCACGCGGATACAATCAAATTCGTGGCGATAGCCTTCCAGCCAATTGTTTTCGCCCTCTTCACGACCAACGATCAGCTTGTAATGAGGCGCAGGACGCACATGACGCCCTACCTTGAGCAGCATGATGTCATCAAGCTCATAGCGGCGCTCGCCGCGCGCCTTCCACATATCCGCCAATTTGCGCGAGTAGCTTTCATCGGTCAGGAAACAACAGCCCCCTGCTGGCTGAGCCCAGTCGGCAAAACCAAACTGGCGTGCCAGCGCGATCTGTGGCTGTCGGCTACGGCCATGAAATGCATAAAGTTTTTCACGATCTACCCAGCCCTCCCGCTCGGGCAGTGTCGGTGCCAGTCGCTTGGCACACAGCGGCCGCAACAGACGATCATCCGCGCCAGACTCACGGGCAATGATGGGCATGGTGATAGCCCGCTGTGACTTGGGGCGCTGGCCGATCACCTCTCCGGTGATCAGAAAATCAAAGCCATTGGCATCGGCAAAGGCACGGGCCCGATTCACAAAGGCCATCGCCTTATTAACCATGTAAATCTTGCAGTCCAGACAGGGATTCAAGTTGGCGCCGTACCCATGTTTTGGGTTGAGCACCACATCCTTGTATTCCTCGGAGATATCTTCGATGTTGAGACGAATACCCAGCGTCTCAGCTGACCAAAGGGCATTATTACGCTTCTGCTTGCTCTCGTCCTGCTTACGGATGGCGTGGGTGTGACCCTCCACACAGAAGCCCGTGTAGAAGTTGATACCTTCCACCTCAATGCCCTGCTCCTGGACCACACGCACCGCCAACAGGGAATCAAGGCCGCCGGAAAGCAGCGCGAGAGCACGACGTTTGATGGGAGCGACAGACATGAACGGGACACACGAACTAAACAGGACCGGCATTATAGAGCGACCCGGGCAAAATCACATGAACTTCGGCCGCTTTATCCGTCACGCCCTGACGGTTAGCATGTAAGCCATTCAACGGAGCACTGCTATGACTCGCTGGCCCCTTATTTTCTGCCTACTGCCTGCCATCCTGATGGCGCAGGAAACGCCTGCCGCCCCATCCTCTCCTCTGGAGGTATCTCTCACGTCGGCATCTGCCGAGCAAGAACAGCCACCTCAGGTAATCGTTCCACGCCAAGTACTGGCCATGGACCGCATCCAGCCCGGCGCTACCGAGGATAAGCTCAAGGCGCTGCTTCCGGACGAGGTACGGGCCATCGTTAATCTCTACTTGGGCGGCAAGATACGTCAGTGGTATTTCCGTCAGGACAGGCCCGGGGCCATCCTGATCCTTGAGGTAGGCAGCATGGAGGAAGCGGAGCGGGTTATTGGCAGCCTGCCTCTTACCCGTAGCGGTCTGCTGGCCTATGATCTGATCCCTATTGGACCTTATGTGCCGCTCGCGACCATGATTCCGCCCGAGCCGTCCAGCAAGCGTAAAAAACGCTGATACTCATGACCATGGATACAACGATGGACTGTATTTTTTGTAAAATTGCGGCACACGATATTCCAGCCCGCATTGCCTTTGAAAACGAGCGGCTTATTGCCTTTCATGACCTGTTCCCTCAGGCACCAACCCATATTCTTATCATCCCGAAAGCACACTACACGACGATGAATGATGTGCCTGCCAACGAGAGCGCCGTGTTCGGGGAAATGATGAGCACCGCCACGCAACTCGCTAAAGAGCTAGGCGTTGAGGAAAGCGGTTATCGGGTGGTGATGAACTGCAACAAGGATGGCGGGCAAAGCGTCTACCATATCCATCTGCATTTATTGGCAGGTCGTCCGCTGGGCTGGCCACCGGGCTGATACAAACTCTTCTGATGAGAAGATAAGGTCGGCACCGAGTATTCACTGTCGTATTATTATTCCAAGCAGGTTCACCATGCGCCGTTATTCGCTGTTTGATCGATTGATTACTGAAGCAGACAAGGCCCTTCGCACCGTGGCACCCGGTGCGATGCAAGGGCACCGGCCGAGCCCAGCTATCCCGCTCAATGAGCAACCGCTTACTGAAGAAGAGCGCCGTCACGTTGCTGGATTGATGCGCATCAATCATACCGGTGAGGTTTGTGCGCAGGCGTTGTATCAGGGCCAAGCGTTGACGGCACGCCTGCCTGATGTGCGTGCAGAAATGGAACATGCCGCCAGCGAAGAAGAAGATCATTTGGCTTGGTGCGCAGAGCGCGTGCATGAACTGGGCTCACACACCAGCCTGCTCAACCCATTATGGTATGCACTGTCATTCGGGGTCGGTGCAGCGGCTGGTGCTGCTGGCGACAAATGGAGCCTTGGATTTGTGGCTGAAACCGAACGTCAGGTCTGTGACCACCTACAAGGTCATTTAGCGGACGTGCCTGTAACCGATGAAAAAACCCATGCGATCTTGCAGCAGATGCATCACGACGAGGCTGAACACATGCAAATGGCGGTTGCCGCAGGTGCCGCCGAATTACCGGCTCCGATAAAACATCTGATGACATTCATGTCGAAAGTCATGACCTCTGCAGTGTACCGAATCTGAACTTTAGACATAAAAAACGGCGCCCTTAGGCGCCGTTTTTTATGTCGGCAAGAATTTAAAGCCAGCCAGATTCCTTCATTTTTTGCACGATGATCTGTACAAATCCTTTTGCATCTTTCTGTGCATTATCCTGCATCAATGTTCTGGTTCGGGCAGTCCATACCGCACTACCTGTCTCCACATCATAGAGCTTCGTTTCAACAATGGCTTTTCGCTCAACAAGAGGCGCCTGATCACGGCGGTTGAGGCCATCCATCGTAATCATCCACGTATCATCCACCCAGCCAACCCGAGTACCCGGATTGCGCGGCGGTGTGAATAAAATCTGATCAGTAGACTCTGTATTAACGGGGGTTTCACTGTAGTCCATCAAACGGGTTACCAAAATGCCGGTAATGCCTTCTGCCTGAACACGCTCAGCAATCACTTCTCGCGTCGGCAACGTGCCATCCGGATACCAGTCCGATGAAAGCACCAGTGCGCGTGAAGGTGCCGCCAGTGCTTTCGCAAAGGCATGCTCCAATGGCAAACGTGACTCGTCTGAAACGTTAATACCGAACACCAATACTTTTTTCATGGTCGCCGCAGAAGGCTTTTCGCTCTGTACCGACTCAACACGGGTAGAGGATGTCATGAGATTGCAACCACTCAACGACAGCGCCAGCGCCACCAAAAAACCTGCAGATCGTTTCATTACTTTATCCTTAATCAGCAGCAATTTCGTAATCGTGGGTAATTACCACACCGGCCTGCCCAAGCATGATGGAGGCCGAACAGTATTTATCTGCCGACAGGTCAACCGCTTTCTTTACCTGAGCATCTTTAAGATTATTACCCTTCACAATGAAGTGCACATGCACCTTTGTAAACACCGCTGGCACCCCATCAGCGCGTTCGGCATCAAGCACTGCCTCGCAGGAAGTAATGTCCTGACGTGACTTTTTTAAGATAGTGACCACATCAAAGGCAGTGCATCCACCCATGCCCATCAACAATAATTCCATTGGGCGAGGTCCCAGATTTCGACCGCCGTACTCTGGTGCACCGTCAATAATGACGGCATGACCACTGCCGGATTCAGTCATAAAGGTGACATCCTCAACCCATTTCACTCTGGCTTTCATTGCATTTCCTAATTGGTCTGGCTGCACAGAAGCAGCAGAAATCAGCACAGAATCACACTATTACTGCTTATTCCCACACAGTAGCTGTGCTATGTTCGCCACATATTAACAATAATGGCACATGAGGGCCGCACCATGGCCAAACTACCTGTAAACGCTCACGTTCCCAACATCGACAGCCTTCTTGATCAGTGCCATCGGCGCAAATATCCGGCACGCAGCACGATTATCTATGCTGGTGACGCTGGCGACACGCTCTTTTTCATCATTTCCGGTTCTATTTCGGTAGTCATCGAGGATGATGAAGGCCGTGAAATGATCGTGGCCTATCTGAATCCCGGCGACTTTTTCGGTGAAATGGGTCTGTTTGAAGATCGGCCAATACGCTCTGCCTGGATTAAGGCCAAAACCGCTTGTGAAGTTGCCGAGATCAGCTATCAAAAATTCAAAGAGCTGGCGCGCCAAGACGCCGGCCTGATCTTTGCGTTGTCAGCCCAGATGGCGGGTCGCCTGCGTGCCACCACTCGCAAAGTAGGCGATCTGGCTTTCCTCGATGTCACCGGCCGCGTTGCCCGCACTCTGCTGGATCTGTGTAAGCAGCCCGATGCCATGACCCATCCCGACGGCATGCAGATCAAGATCACCCGACAGGAAATTGGCCGTATCGTTGGCTGCTCCCGCGAAATGGTTGGGCGGGTACTGAAATCACTGGAAGAGCAGGCCCTTATTTCCGTGAAGGGAAAAACCATGGTGATCTTCGGCACGCGCTGATTTGCTCACCCTGTGCAAAAAAAGACCCGCATCAGCGGGTCTTTTTTATTGCCAAAACTTACAAGCATTTATATGCCAAACAACTCGGCAAGCTTCTCACCAGGCTCCGGAGTACGCATAAACGCCTCTCCCACCAGAAAGGCATGCACATCGTGGTCGCGCATCAGAGCAACATCGGCTGGCGCATGAATACCGCTTTCTGTGACTACACGGCGACCTGCCGGAATCCGATTTAATAGTTGCAGGGTATTGGTCAGCGACACTTCAAACGTCTTGAGGCTACGGTTGTTAATGCCAATCAGCGGGCAATCCAGACGCAAGGCGCGTTCAAGCTCCTGGCCATCATGTACTTCAATCAGCACATCCAGTGAATGCTCACGTGCACAGGCATACAGTTCATTCAACTGAGCATCACTAAGAGCGGCCACGATCAACAGCACACAGTCGGCATTGATGGCACGTGCCTCTATCACCTGATACGGATCAATCAAGAAATCCTTGCGGATAACCGGCAAGGTGCAAGCGCCCCTCGCCTCTTGCAGATACGCATCCGCTCCCTGAAAGAAATCAATATCGGTCAGCACCGACAAACAAGCAGCCCCTGCCTTTTCATACGAGCGGGCAATATCGGCGGGTCGAAAGTCGGCACGAATCACGCCTTGGCTGGGCGATGCTTTCTTGATCTCGGCAATGACACCGGCCTTGCCAGCTGAAATTTTTGCTTCGATGGCACGATGAAAGCCACGCACCGGGTCTGCATGGCGGGCAGCCTCTTCTTGATCCGCCAAGCTTTTTCGCCGTCGGCCCGCGATGACTTCCTCGGCCTTGCGATCGAGAATTTTCTGGAGAATGGTGGGGGTGCTTGAGGTGGTGCTCATGAACCGGTTCCTGCAATAAAGCGGAGGCATCGCACGACACCCCCGGAAAACATAATACTCAAACCGCAACAGACCGCGTGAATTCACGCAAGTTATCAAACTTCTCAAGGGCCTGACCGCTGTAAATCACATCATTGGCCAGTGCCACGCCTTGGCGAAAATCTTTTGTAAGGCCCGCCACATAAATACCGGCACCTGCATTAAGCGCAATAGTGTCAGCGGCTTTTCCCGCATGCTCGCCCTTGCGTTTGCCCAATGCATCGCGAATCAGTGCCAGTGACTCGGCCGCACTGTTTACGCTAAGACCGACCAAGCTTTGGCTCTTCAAGCCAACATCCTCTGGCGTAATGATGTATTCGAGGATCTCGCCATTCTTCAATTCAGCTACTTGGGTGCTGGTCGCCAAGCTGAATTCATCCAGACCATCTTTTGCATGCACAATCAATGCATGCTCGCTGCCAAGGCGCTGCAGCACTTCCGCAAGAGGGCGGCAGAGCTGACCATTGAACACGCCAATCACATGACGCTTTACGCCTGCAGGATTGGTCAGCGGCCCGAGAATATTAAAAATAGTGCGCAGGCCTACATCCTTACGTGCCGTGATGGCGTGCTTCATGGCGGCATGATGATTGACCGCAAACATAAAACCGATCCCCACATCACGAATACAGCGGGCGGTCTGCTCCGGCGTGATGGCAAGATTGAGGCCTGCCTCCGTCAGAAGATCTGCGCTACCACTACTTGAAGACACTGCTCGGCCGCCATGTTTAGCAACATGGCCGCCGGCGGCAGCGATCACCATTGCGGAGGCGGTGGAGACATTGAACATATTGGCCCCGTCTCCTCCGGTACCCACAATATCCACCACATTACGCAGCTCACCAAGATGCACAGGCACCATCAGCTCACGCATGATGCGTACTGCACCTTCAATCTCGTCCAGCGACTCACCCTTCATGCGCAAGCCCATGATAAAAGCGGCAATCTGCGCATCGGTGCACTGGCCTGTCATAATGTCACGCATCACATCCTGCATTTGCGGGAGAGATAAATCGATACGATCCACGACATGTGCAAGCGCGATCTTAATATCCATTACTTTCCCTCCAGAAAATTTCTCAACAGCTCGTGACCCTGCTCGGTAAGGATGGATTCAGGATGAAATTGCACGCCTTCGACTGCAAGGGTTTTGTGCCGCACACCCATAATCTCATCCATAGAACCATCTTCATGCTGCGTCCACGCAGTAACTTCTAAGCAGTCCGGTAACGTTTCTTTTTCGATAATAAGCGAGTGGTAACGCGTTGCCGTCAATGGATTATTCAGCGCAGTAAAAACACCTTTGTTGGCATGATAAATCGGCGAGGTTTTGCCATGCATGACTTGCCTTGCACGAACCACTTTGCCACCAAACACCTGACCGATGCTCTGATGACCAAGACACACGCCCAGCAATGGAATCTTGCCGGCAAAATGCGCAATCACTGACATGGAAATGCCCGCTTCATTGGGCGTGCATGGCCCCGGTGAAATCACAATGCGCTCCGGCGCCATCTGCTCGATATCCGCGATTGTGATTTCATCGTTGCGCACTACTTTTACATCAGCACCCAACTCGCCCAGATACTGGACGATGTTGTAGGTAAAGCTGTCGTAGTTATCAATCATCAAAATCATGGCTGCATTTCCCCTTGCTCGACCTGTGCATGGGTCGTGGTGGCTACCTCGGCGGCACGCATCAACGCCCGCGCTTTGCTTAAGGTTTCCTGCCATTCTGATTCGGGGACAGAGTCGGCCACTACGCCAGCACCCGCCTGTACATGCATCATGCCGTCCTTGATCACGGCGGTACGGATTGCAATGGCCGTATCCATATTGCCATTCCAGCCTAAATAACCGACCGCGCCACCGTAAATCCCGCGCTTGACGGGCTCCAGCTCATCGATAATTTCCATTGCCCGCACTTTCGGTGCGCCAGAAAGCGTTCCTGCCGGCAGGGTGGCGCGCAATACATCCATGGCACTCACGCCGGGCTTTAGCTCACCGTCTACATTAGAAACGATATGCATGACATGTGAGTAACGTTCGACCACCATTTTTTCAGTGACACGAACTTTGCCAGTTTTGGCGACACGGCCAACATCATTACGGCCAAGGTCGATCAACATCAGATGCTCAGCAACTTCCTTGGGATCAGCCAGCAGCTCTTCCTTCAGCGCGTCATCTTGCTCCGGCGTCAGGCCACGCTTGCGCGTACCCGCAATCGGCCGCACGCTGACATGACCGTCTTCCATACGTGCCAGAATTTCCGGCGACGAACCAACAATGGTCAGCTCATCCGTGCGCATGTAATACATATAAGGTGACGGATTAAGGTGACGCAGTGCGCGATAGAGCAGCATGGGTGATGCCGTGAACGGCGCGCTCATGCGCTGCGACGGCACCACCTGCATGATGTCCCCAGAGAGCACGTAATTCTTGATGTGATCGACACCGCGCTTGTAGGCATCCTGACCAAAGCTGGATACAAAATCTGTCTCGGTTACGCACGCATTTACACTGTCGTGCATGGCTTTTGTATCAAGCGATGCGCGCAGGCGAACAGTCAATGCATCCAGACGTTTTTTAGCAGCGCCCTCAGCCCCTGCTTCAGCGGGGTCCGCATGGGTAACGAGAAAAAGCTCGCCCTTGAGGTTATCAAACACCACGACATCTTCGGACAGCATCAGCTGAATATCTGGTGCGCCGATGGGGTCGGGCTTTACACAGGCGGCCAGCTTTTTCTCGACATAACGCACGCAGTCATAGCCAAAGAATCCCACCAGCCCGCCATTAAACTTTGGCAGTCCAGGGACTGGTGCAACGCGATAGCGCTGCTGAAAGGCTTCGACAAACGCCAATGGGTCACTGACAGTGCTGCGTTCGACTTCTTTTCCATCTGTCGTCACGATGACTTCGTAACCGCGCACGGTCAGTATCGTACGGGCCGGCAGGCCGATGATGGAGTAACGGCCCCAGCGCTCGCCGCCCTGCACACTTTCGAACAGGTAGCTGAAAGGGGCATCGGCCAGCTTCAGGTAAACGGAAAGGGGGGTATCAAGATCGGCAAGAACCGTTCGTGCCACTGGCACGCGGTTATAACCCTGTGACGCCAGGGCAGCGAAAGACTCAGAAGACATGGTGGCTTACTCGGCAAGCAGTCAGACGGAAACAACAGACAGGGGTGACCTCAATGTCACCATCGCCACCCACGCCAACGCTTGCTCTGAGTAAGTTCCGTCACGACTAAAGCCTGTGTAATAAAATAAGGAGTCAATCGGCAAGATTAAAGGAGCTCGGAGAGGGATTCAACCTGCCAGTCCGGCTGGCAGTCCTCAATTGGCTCACCATGGTTGTAGCCATAGGGCACTGCCACACAACGCACGCCCGCTGCGTGGGCCGCCTCCACGTCATTGCGCGAGTCACCCACCATCAGGGCCTGGTCCGGCTCAATGCCAAATGTATGCAAGCAATGCTGCAATGGGGCTGGATGCGGCTTTTTGTGTGTCAGAGAGTCTCCGCCCAGCAATAGGTCAAAATACGCGAGCAGATCCAACTCCTCCAGTAATGCCTTGGCGGGGGCATAGGGCTTGTTGGTCACGCAGGCAAGATGAATGCCCGCTTTACGACAGGCCGCCAGCAGCTCACGCGCACCGGGATAGACCGTACTCTCCTCGCAGACCGAGACCTGATAGCGCGCCATAAAACGGGCCATCAGCGTATCGTGCAGGTCCGCTGGCCGATGCTGATGCTCAAGCACACAGTAGATCAGCCGTGATGCACCACGCCCCACCCAAGTACGCACCTGTGCCTCACTCACTTCGGGCAACGCCATATCGCCCAGCGCACGATTCAGTGACAAGGCAATGTCTGCCACGGAATCGACCAGCGTACCGTCCAGGTCGAACATCACCAGACGGGGGATAAACTCGAGAGGTGCAAACAGCATTATCGTTATTCCTTATCTGGCCTCAGCGGCGCACGTGGGCCAGTTCAGCACGCATCTGACGAACTGCTTCGGCATAGTCGGGCGCATTAAAAATAGCGGAGCCTGCCACAAAGGTATCGGCACCTGCCTCGGCAATCTCACGAATATTTTTCACCGTAACGCCACCGTCTACTTCGAGGCGAATTGGCAGGCCACTGGCATCAATTTTTGCTCGTGCCTCACGTAATTTGACGAGCGTTTGAGGAATAAAGGACTGACCGCCAAAACCAGGGTTCACGCTCATCAGCAGCACCATGTCGAGTTTATCCATAACATGGTCCATGAGGTGCAGAGGAGTCGCAGGATTGAAGACAAGTCCTGCTTTGCAGCCCGCTGCCTTGATTAACGCCAAGGAGCGATCAATGTGTTCGGACGCTTCCGGGTGAAAGGTGATGTAGGTGGCACCTGCATCGATAAAGTCGCCAATCAGACGATCCACCGGTTTAACCATAAGATGCACATCAATCGGCGCCGTCACACCGTATTTGCGCAGCGCCTTGCAGACCATGGGGCCAATGGTGAGATTGGGCACATAGTGGTTATCCATTACATCGAAATGCACGATGTCCGCGCCGGCCTCAAGCACTTTATCAACGTCGGCACCCAAGCGGGCAAAATCAGCGGAGAGAATGGACGGGGCAATCAGGTAATCGGTCATAGTGACTCCGCTAGTACAGCAATAAATTCAGATAATACGGATTCGATTCGCACTTATTTAAATTGTGCTTATTTAGATACTACCGGCACGAATCTTCTGATCCAGTTCCGTCAATCGTTCCGGCGTCCCCACATCCACCCAAGGCCCGGAAAAATATTCCCCGGTGGTTTTACCGGCGGTAATGGCGTCGCGCAGCAGTGGCGCCAATGCACGCTTACCTTGTGGCAGTCCAACCAACAGCTGCGGGTGTAACACTGAGAGACCCGCGAAGGTAAACCGCGACTCCCCGTCATTGGCCACGCACAGGGTGGTTGCCGCCGTTACGCAATCGGCATCCAGTGCAAAATCACCCCACGGATTGTGAGCGGGATTATCGACCAGTACCAGATGCGCCAGCTGCGTCATGCTGGCAAAGCGTTCGCGCAACGTCCCCAGTGCGTAACGTAGCCAGATATCGCCATTAACCACCACGAAAGGGTCGTCACCCAGCAGTGGCAATGCCTTGATCAATCCCCCGGCAGTTTCCAGTGGCTCGCCTTCGGGCGACCAGCAGATGGATGCGCCGAATTGACTGCCATCCCCTAATGCAGCAGTCAGTTTTTCACCCTGCCACGCAGTATTGATGACCAGTTCGGTAATGCCCGCCTGCACCAGCGCCTCGATATGCCAAACGATCAGTGGCTTGCCACCCACCTCCAGCAAAGGCTTGGGCATGTGATCCGTCAGAGGGCGCATCCGCGTACCCTGCCCCGCCGCCAGAATCATCGCCTTCATGCAGGTTGCTCCTGAGGTGCAAGCCAGTGCCCAAGCGTATCGGCTGCATCCGGCTTTTTTGCCAGATACGCTGGAAGCAGCACATTGCGCAGCAAGTCAAAAAGGGCATGAAACTCGGCATAAGGCCGTATCTCTGCTAGTAGGTAGTTAAACACCCGAGGAATGTCGTCCAAATAGCCTTGCTTGCCATCGCGCAGGGAAAGGCGGGCAAAAATACCCACCACCTTGAGATGACGCTGCGCACCCATCCAGTCGAACCAGCGCATAAAGGTGGCATCGTCAGTATGACTCAAGCGATTTTCCTGACGCAGCATGGCGGCAAACTTACGCACCCAGCGCTCAACACTTTCCTGCGGCCAGGCCACATACGCATCTCGTAGCAACGATACTAGGTCATAGGTTACTGGGCCGGTAACGGCATCCTGAAAGTCGATTACGCCAATCTCACCATTGGCCAGTCGCATCAAATTACGCGAATGGTAGTCACGGTGCACAAACACCTGAGGTTGCTCTATTACGGCATCCGCAATCATGGCAAAGGCATTCGACAGCACCGACTCCTGCTCAGCATTCAGGTCCAACCCCAGATAGCCCACTACAAACCAATCTCTCAGCAGACGCATTTCGTCGGTTAATCGTTGGCGGTCGTAAAGCGGCAAGTCATGGCCGGGCACCTCATCACAGGCCAGCAGGTGCAACAGTGCCTCCATGGAGCGGCGATACAGCACATTTGCCGTTTCGTGACTTAAAGCGGGCTGTAACAGCTCATCGCCAAAATCTTCCAGCAGCATAAAGCCCTGCTCAAAATCAGCCGCCAATACCTCGGGGACCCGCACCCCATGGGCCCGCAGCGCCCGAGCAATGGCCACGAAAGGACGAGAGTTTTCCTTGGCCGGAGGAGCATCAACGGCAATCAGGCTGCCGGTCATCAGCGGTAGACGAAAATAGCGTCGGAAGCTGGCATCACCGGAAACCGTCAGCAGATGTCCTGCAGGAATCTTGTCCGGATAGGCCTCGGCCAGCCAGTCATTTGCCCAAGCTTCCAGTGCGTTTGCACGCAGATCGACACCTTCCATTACAAAATCCTCTGGCCGCTCAAAATCAAGTTGCCTATTATCCGGCATCTTTGCGTCTCTGCACACGACAAACCATGCCCCTTGATTCCCGCACAGCCCTTTTGCTGACACTTTTCGTCTCCCTGCCAGCGGCCGCCGCCGACTTGGAGGATAGCGCCCACTTGGGCTGGGTGTCCCGGGACCGAGTCATGGCCATGCCTGCCGATCAGCGCCCTCAGATTGATGCCACCTGCCCCGGCGTATGGATTACCCCCATTCCGGCCGGCACCAAGGTAGCCGACCCCTCGCTGAGCAATATCTCCATTCAGGCTGAGGACGTACATTACGACCCCAATGACATCTCCACCCTACGCGGCAATGTCAGCATCACTCAGCCCGGCCGCCGCATTGATGCCGATAATGCCGAACTGACCAGCCTGAACGGTAAGGGACGCTTTACCGGCAATATCCTGATTGCCGAACCCGGCCTTCTTCTCACCGGGGATCAGGCAGAATTTGATTTTGATACCAACCGGGCCAGTATCGAGCGCACCGAGTTTGTGTCATCGGCCATTAGCGCCCATGGCCGTGCGGACCGTATCGTGCGTGATCCGAGCGGCCTTATTACCATTGCTCGTGGTGAGTACACGACCTGCGAACCCGGCAACCCCGCTTGGCACCTGCTGGCCCGAGATATCCGTCTTGATAACGCGAATGGGCGCGGCGAGGTCCGTAATGCCACCTTGCACATTCGGGATGTCCCGGTTCTTTATATTCCCTACTTCAATTTTCCAATTGATGAGCGCCGTCAGACCGGCCTGCTGACACCCCGGTTCGGCAATACCAATGATGGCGGTTTTGATTTTGCCCAGCCCATCTACCTGAACCTGGCCCCCAACTACGATGCGACCCTAACCCCTCGCCTGCTAACCAAGCGTGGCGCCATGTTGGAAGGCGAGTTCCGCTATCTGCTGCCCTACGGCGGCACTGGCAGCCTGCAAGGAAGCCTCCTGCCTAGCGACAGCTTGTACGCTGATCGTGACCGCAAGAGCATCGCTTGGCGTCATAGTGGTCAACTGAGCGATGCCGTCAGTGTCCGTTCCGATGTGAACTATGTGTCCGACAGCGCTTATTTCACGGATCTCGGCACCGACCTGAACCTCAGCAACACGACGCATCAGGAAAGAGTGGGTGAGATCAACTGGCATCGGGGAGAGTGGAACTTGCTTGGCCGTGCCCAAGGCTTCCAAACGATTGACCCCAGCATTGTCGATTACGACAAGCCTTACTCTCGCCTGCCTCAATTGCTGCTAAGTGGAGGCAGCACCGTACAGCGCGGGCTCGAGCCCCGTCTTAACACTGAGCTGGCTTGGTTTCAGCGCAAAATTGAAGATGGCTCAGGCCCCGAAATCAACGGCGGCCGCTATCGACTGGAACCTTCTGTCGCTTGGCGTATTGAGGAATCATGGGGACACTTTACGCCTCGCCTCAAGGTGAGTTCCCTGCACTATGAGCTCGAAGGTAATGGCGTTGGCCCAAACGATCAACGCAGCGTCACAGTACCTACTTTTAGTTTGGATAGTGGTCTGATTTTCGAGCGTGACCAAGGTGCCGTTGTACAAACCCTGGAACCTCGCGCGTTCTACTTGGTAGCGCCCTATCGCCCGCAAGACGACCTGCCAGCCTTTGATACGGCCAATACTACGTTCAGTTATGCCCAGTTATTTCGTGACAGCCGCTTTTCCGGCGGAGATCGCCTGGATGATGCCAACCAACTTTCTCTTGGTCTGACTTCCCGCCTGATTGATGCCGATAGCGGTAACGAAATAGTGCGTGCTTCCATTGGCCAGATTGCCTACTTCCGTGATCGAAAAGTAAGGCTGGACCCGACGGCACCCATTGCCGCTGACGATTTTTCGGGCCTAGCGGCCGAACTGACTGCCCCGATTGGCCGAGGGCTGAGCGCCTCTGCGGATGGACTCTGGACCTCGGATCTGGCCTATGTAAACCAGTACGGCATCAGTCTTAACTACTTGCCTGAGTCACGCGATCGCCTCGCCAACGTGGGCTATCACTTTCGTCGTGAAGACCTCTCCATAGGTCAAAAACCGGTGCGGCAGGCCAATTTGTCTTTTGTGCAGCCATTGCGCATCAACTGGCAATTGCTGGGCCTCTGGCAGTATGACTTTCGTAACAGTGAGACGCAGGATGCGCTGCTCGGCGTACAGTACGAGTCTTGCTGCTGGCGCGTTCGCTTTTTTGAACGTCAGTTCCTCTCCGATCCAGATGATGTGAGCCCGGGCGCCCAGCGCCGTCGCAATGCCTTTTTCTTTGAAGTCGAACTAAAGGGGCTCGCTGGCCTTGGTAGTAGTATCAATAGCCTGCTCGGCCAGAATGTTTTCGGTTACAACCAGTTGCTCGATCGCAAGGACACCCGCTAATGCGTTTTCTACCCGTACTCCTTCTCTTGGCCAGCTCGCTGGTGCATGCCGCCTTTACGCCGCTGGAGCAGGTTGCCGTTGTCGTTGATGACTCGGTTATTCTGCAAAGTGATGTTGCCAAGCGGCTGCGTGATGTCGAGTTTCAGTTCGCCAAACGTAAGGCCGCACTGCCGGCAGAAGATATTTTGCGCAAGCAAATTATCGAACAGCTGATTATGGAGAATCTTCAAGCCAATCTGGCCGAGCGCGCTGGCATTCGCATCGAAGATGCGGCTCTGACGGCAACGCTGACCGGCATTGCCAAGGATTCCGGACTGACACTGGCAAAGTTTCAGGAGCAACTGGATAGCACGCCTGACTCCAGTTACAGCGAAGTCCGTGAGCAGGTAAAGCGCGAGATGATGATTACGCGACTGCGTCAGCGTCGTATGCAGGATCGCATTCGTATTACTGATCAAGACATTCAAAATTTCCTCAAGTCACCCGCGGGGCAAGCTGAAACAGCCAGCGAGTATCGTCTTGGCCATATCCTTATCGAGATCGCCGAAACGGCCACAGCAAAAGATATCGCCGATGCTGAGGTACGACTGAACAAGGCCCGTGAAGAACTAAAAGCCGGCAAGGATTTTGCGCTGGTTGCCGCCACTTGGTCCAACGCTGAAACCGCACTCAAGGGTGGTGATCTTGGCTGGCGCAAAGCCAATCAGCTGCCAACTCTTTTTGCAGATGCGGTGACCACCATGCAGCCCAATGATGTGGCAGATACCATCCGCACGCCGGGTGGATTCCATCTCATCAAACTACTGGAAAAGCGCGGCGTTGATCAGGTTCGCGTACCGCAACGCCAAGTACGTCATATCCTCATCAAGCCAACCGAAATTCTCTCCAGCGACGATGCCCGCCTGAAGCTGGAAGATATTCGCAGCAAGATTATTGCTGGCAGTAATTTTGCTGACGAAGCGCGCATCCACTCGGATGACCCCGGCTCCGCACGTCAAGGTGGAGAGCTGGGCTGGGTTGGTGCGGGTGAAATGGTGCCCGAGTTTGAAAAAATGATGTCATCGGCGCAACTAAATACGGTGTCGGAGATATTTCAGTCCAGCTATGGCTGGCACATTCTGGAAGTCACCGGCGAACGGGAACATGATGTCAGCGCTCAGGTGCGCTCCAACATTGCCCGGCAGGCCCTTTATGCCCGTCAGTACGATGAGGAGCTGGCCAACTGGCTCCGTGAGCTACGGGCCGAGGCCTTTGTGGACATCCGGAACTGATACAACGGACCTACCATTAAGCCCGGTTCTCCGGGCTTAATACTTTTAGGGCTGCCTTTGGCGCCGGATGCTAATAAACAACGTCGGATACTGACATGCCCCTGCCCCGCATTGCCTTGACACCTGGAGAGCCCGCCGGCATTGGTCCCGACCTAATCGTCTCGTTAGCTCAGACGGAACGCGCTGCCGAACTGATCGCCATTGCCGATCCCGATCTCCTGTTGTTGCGCGCCGCACAGTTAGGTCTGCCACTGCGACTGCATCCCTTCGATAAAAATACATCACGCCCGCACAAGGCCGGCGAGCTATCCATTATTTCTGCATCACTGGTAGCCCCAGCACTGCCCGGACAACTGAACGTTAAAAATGGCCTGTATGTTCTGGAGACTTTGCGTATCGCGGGTGCCGGCTGCCTCGATAACACCTTTGATGCCGTAGTGACTGCCCCGGTGCAAAAGTCGGTCATCAACAAGGCTGGTGTTGCTTTTAGTGGCCATACTGAATTCTTTCAGGAACAGGCCGGTGTGGCTCGCGTGGTCATGATGCTGGCCTGCCCTGGTCTGCGCGTGGCGTTAGCCACAACCCATCTACCCCTGCGAGAGGTGGCCGACGCCATCACCATCAAGCGTTTGCATGAAGTTTTGGCTATTCTCGTTTCCGATTTGCGCCAGAAGTTCGGCATCGTTCGTCCCCGCATTCTTATCGCGGGGCTAAATCCCCATGCCGGTGAGTCTGGGCATCTGGGTCGCGAAGAAATTGACACCATCATTCCGGCGCTAGAGTCCTTCCCTGATCGTGACTGCGACCTGATTGGACCGCTGCCAGCAGATACTTTATTTACACCAAAGTATCTGGAGCACGCAGATGCCGTGCTGGCGATGTATCATGATCAAGGATTACCCGTGCTAAAGCACAAAGGCTTTGGCAATGCCGTTAACATCACGCTGGGCTTGCCCTATATCCGTACCTCGGTTGATCACGGTACGGCACTCGATTTAGCCGGCACCGGTCGTGCCGACAGTGGCAGCCTTGAGGCCGCCCTGCAATGCGCTCTCGATATGATTGCCGCCAGGAGATTTGCATGAGCCGCCGTGTTGACGGTCATTTGGCGCGCAAGCGCTTCGGACAGAACTTCCTGACCGATGAACGCATTATCTCCGCCATCGTTGCGGCTTTTGCGCCCGTGCGCGGCCAGAACGTGGTGGAAATCGGCCCCGGCCTAGGTGCTATTACCCGTGAACTGCTCGCGCATCTCGGCAAAGTACATGTGGTAGAACTTGACCGCGATCTGGCGGCTGCGTTGCCAATACGGCTGATGAACGAAGGCGAGCTCATCGTGCATCAGTCAGATGCCCTCAAGTTTGATTTTCGCTCACTGGCGACCGGTCCACACAGCCTGCGCGTGATCGGTAATTTGCCGTACAACATTTCCACTCCCATTCTCTTTTATTTGCTCAGCCAAGCGGATGTCATCGCCGACATGACCTTTATGCTGCAAAAAGAAGTGGTCGAGCGCATGGTGGCGGAACCGGGCAACGGCGATTACGGTCGCCTGTCCGTGATGTTGCAGTACCGCTGCAATGTGGAATGGCTGCTGCACGTGCCACCGGAGTCCTTCAGCCCTGCCCCCAAGGTAGATTCTGCCGTGGTCCGCCTGACCCCCCACACCACCGCACGCCATTCCTGCCACGATGAGCAGCGCTTGCAGCAACTGCTGACGGCGGCATTTAATATGCGTCGCAAGACGCTGCGTAATGCCCTTAAAGGACTGATTCCTGCAGAATGGCTGGACGAGGCCGGTATCGATGCCGGCCTGCGTCCGGAAGAAGTCAGTGTTACCGAATGGGTCGCGCTGGCGAATCGCTTAGCCACACAAGATCAAGGTAAAAACGATCCCACATGAATAACGACACCATCACGCACGAGCACGACATTCGTGTGCAGGTTAAAACTGAATACTTGCCCGAGCAAAGCAATCCGGCCGAGTCCCGCTATGTCTTTGCGTACCACATCACGATCACCAATGAAGGCTCACAGCCGGCCCGCCTGCTCACCCGGCACTGGGTCATCATGGACGGTGAGGCACGCACACAAGAAGTGCGCGGTGATGGCGTTGTGGGCGAACAGCCGCGGCTCACCCCCGGTGAATCCTATGAATACACCAGCGGCACGGTGCTCGACACCCCAGTAGGCAGCATGCATGGCTCCTACGGCATGATTGACGAGGCGGGACAGCATTTTGATGCCGCCATCCCCGCCTTCACGCTCGCTATTCCTCGCGTGCTTCACTGAGTCTTGGGCCATGGCACTGTATGCAATTGGTGATGTGCAAGGCTGCCTTGAAGCACTGCAGGATCTGCTCGACACCATCGCATTCAATCCGACACATGATCGCCTCTGGTTTGCCGGCGATCTGGTCGCACGCGGCCCCGACTCGTTAGGCGTTCTACGATTTATTCGCAGCCTTGGCGATGCCGCAGAAAGTGTTCTGGGTAATCATGACCTGCATCTGATTGCGGCCCGTTATGGCGCAGCAACGCCGAAGAAAAAAGACAAAACCCAGGCCATCTTCGATGCCCCGGATGGTGCAGCGTTACTGGACTGGCTGCAGCAACGGCCAATGCTGCTAGAAAGCACTGAGCACGAATGCGTTCTTACGCATGCCGGCATTCCTCCGGACTGGTCTCTGGATGAAGCACGCGCCTGTGCACAGGACGTTGAAAGCGCCTTGCGCAGCAACGGCATTCACGCCTTTATTGCCGACATGTACGGCAATGAGCCTGCCCGCTGGTCAAACGACCTGACCGGTACTACTCGCCTGCGTGTGATTACCAACTACCTCACGCGTATGCGTCTGCTTACGCCAACCGGTGGCCTCGACTTCGACTTCAAAGAAGAATTGGCTACTGCTCCTGAGGGCTACACGCCCTGGTTCATGCACCCCGCCCCTCGCTTAACATCTGGTCGTGTGCTTTTTGGGCATTGGGCCGCGCTAAACGGTGAAACAGGCAACCCACGCTATATCGGACTGGATTCCGGTTGCGTCTGGGGTGGCCAGCTCACCGCGTATCGCGTGGATGATGGCCAATTTTTCAGTAGCACGCGTGGCTGCGTCAGCTGCTCTTGAATTTGTTATCGTCTTTAGCGCATCTGTCAGGTTGAACGTTGCTGTGTATCCGATACGCTGTGAGCAACGTATGACGCTTCAACGGAATACCCCATGAAAATCTATCTGGTCGGCGGCGCTGTCCGTGACTCCTTGCTGGGCCGTCCTGTTCACGAAAAGGACTGGGTCGTGGTGGGCGCGCACCCAGAGGAACTGACAAGCCAAGGCTACCGTGCCGTCGGCAAGGATTTTCCCGTCTTCCTGCACCCTGAAACGCAAGAGGAATACGCCCTCGCCCGTACCGAGCGTAAATCCGGTAGCGGCCACACCGGTTTTATCTGTGCATTTTCTCCGGATATCACATTGGAAGAGGATCTGATTCGGCGTGACCTGACCGTAAATGCCATGGCGCAAGACAGCGACGGCACAATCATTGATCCCTACGGTGGTCATCAGGACCTCGATGCACGCCTGCTGCGTCATGTATCACCGGCATTTCGTGAAGACCCGCTGCGTGTATTTCGCGTGGCCCGTTTCGCCGCTCGTTATGCGTATCTCGGTTTTCGTATCGCCGATGAAACACTGCAACTGATGCAGGACATGAGTGCAAGCGGCGAGCTCAACAGCCTTACGCCAGAACGCGTCTGGAAAGAAACCGAACGTGCTCTCGGCGAAGATGCGCCCGATGTTTATATTCAGGTACTGCGCGACTGTGGTGCGTTGGCCATTTGGTTTCAGGAAATTGATCGCTTGTTTGGCGTACCACAGCGTGCGGAATATCACCCTGAAATCGATACCGGCATTCACACACTCATGAGCCTGCGTATCGCCACACAGCTTTCCCCCAAAGCCCATGTGCGCTTTGCAGCGCTCGTGCATGATCTTGGCAAAGGGGATACGCCTGCCAGCGATTGGCCCCGCCATATCGGCCATGAAGAGCGTGGGGTTGCACGCGTTCGTGAATTATCGCAACGGCTGCGCGCACCAAAGGATTTTCAGGCCCTGGGCGAACAGGCTTCACGCTTCCATCTCGATATTCATCGCGCGGCCGAACTACGCCCCAGCACCATCCTGCGCAAGCTGGTAAAAATGGATGTTTTGCGCCGCCCGGAGCGTTTTACTGAACTGCTGCTGGTTTGCGAAGCGGATGCTCGTGGTCGGCTAGGGCTAGAAGACCGGCGCTACACCGCATCACTTTTTTGGCAGGGCGCACTGACCGCGGTAAAAACAGTTTCACCCGCGACACTGCAAGCAAAAGGCCTGGAAGGCACTGCCTTTATCGAGGCGTTAGAGACAGCACGAGAGCAGGCCTTGCATGAATGGCGCGAGCATTGGCTACAACAAACTGCACAGGAGTCCTCTGGCCATGTCTGCTGATCTGCCGAGTAACACACGCAAAGTCGTCTTGATTACAGGAGCGGCTATACGACTGGGGGCCGCGACCGCCCGCTTATTGCACCAGCGCGGCTGGAATATCATCGTGCATTGCCGTCAGTCACGAGAAAAAGCAGATGAGCTGGCCGCAGAGCTGCAAGTTCTACGCGATGATTCCTGTCATGTTCTGCAGGCCGATCTGGCCAAGGATGATGATATTGCCTGGCTTGCGCAGGAAAGCCGGCATATTTGGGGCCGAGTGGATGCGCTCATCAACAATGCCTCCAGCTTTTACCCCACACCGATAGACAGCATTACCTCCGCTGACTGGGACGACCTGTTTTCCAGCAATGCCCGTGCCCCGCTATTTCTCGCTCAGGCGCTTGCCCCAGAGCTAAAAAAACGGCGCGGCGCCATTGTAAACATGATTGATATTCACGCGGAAAGGCCACTGAAAAATCACACGGTGTACTGCATGGCCAAGGCCGGGCACGCCATGCTGACCGCATCACTGGCAAAAGAACTGGCGCCAGAAGTACGGGTGAACGGTGTTGCCCCCGGTGCCATTCTTTGGCCCAGCTCCGGTAATGTCAGTGAAGAGCACCAGGCTAAAGTGCTCAGCGATATCCCATTACAATGCTTGGGCACACCCGATGATATTGCCCGCACCATCGCCTTCTTACTGGAAGATGCGCCCTACATTACCGGGCAAATTATTGCCGTAGACGGCGGGCGCAGTCTTTAGAAATAATCAGGCCGATGCGCGCATCAGGTGCTGCTCAAGCGCTGCACGCAATTCAGACGTCAGCAGTTCGCTTCTTTGTGTCGCATAATTAAACGCAACTTGAACTGCACGGCCCTTAGCGACCAGCCTATCGTTCTGCCATGCCTCCTGAGCCACGACGAAAGACGAATTACCGATCTTCTCGATGCCGGTCAGCAGCAACACATCGTGCCCATAATGTGTCTGCGCCACATAATCGACTTCGACTTTTGCCAGAATCAAATTCCATTTATCCAGATTAAGTTCAGGATTAAACAGGCGAAAAACTGGTTCACGTGATGCCTCAAACCAGCCGGACATCACCGTATTATTGATATGCCCTAGCGCATCCGTTTCGTAAAATCGTGGCGTTACCGTCATACGGAACATTATTCATCTCCAGAAAAATCAAACGGAAAATCTACTTCACGGAGCGGCTGCTTTGAAGGATCAAAGGCCTCCCAGTGCTCGGCATACGGGCGTAACGTTTCCGGGTGGCGATCATTCCCCACCAAGTCGGCCAACGGCTTCAGCACAAACGCATATTTGAGCACTTCATCCCGTGGCAGGCTCACCCCATCCACTTCACCACAGGCATTGCCCCACGTCAGGATATCGATATCCAATGTACGTGACGAAAACTTGGGCGAGCGTCGATCTCGTCCCCAGGCTTCTTCAATGGCACGCAACTCTGCCGCCAACATCCCAACCGTCTTGTCCGTATCAATCGCAACAACCAGATTGTAAAAAGGGCTTCCGTCAAAACCGACGGCGGCGCTCTCATACACCGGCGACACCATAATGTCGCCATAACGCTCTTCTAACGCACGTAATGCGCCGCGAATATTATTTTCACGATCAATATTGCTGCCAACTCCCAGATACACGCGTGGCATCAGGTTTTGTTACCCCGTTCAATGATGATACCGACATCCTGAGAGCCGCGAACCGCACCGGGCTTAGACAGGCGCAGCTTGAGCCAAGGCACGTTAAATTCGGTTAGAACGATTTCAGCCACTTTTTCCGACAGGGTTTCCACCAGCAAAAACTCTGATTCACCCACAAAAGCAATCAGCCGTTTGGCCACCGCCTTGTAGTCCAACGTATCAGTAATACTGTCGCTGGCAGCCGCTTTACGAATATCTGTCGCCATTTCCAGATCGATGCTCACGGTCTGGCGGATACGACGCTCCCAGTCGAAAATACCGATAACGGTCTCGATCTTGAGGTCGCGAATGTAAACAATATCCATACTGTCTCCTGGAGTGCGGGTAACGGAATCGAGCATCGTACGGGAGACGGCAGGGCGACAAGCCTCTACAATTGCACCATCTCTCTGCAGTCTCACAAGGAATGTCTGCATGTCACCCGATCTCGTCATCACCGGGGCTCTTATTATCGCCTATCTGCTGGGCTCTGTCTGTTCAGCCATCGTGGTATGCCGCCTGTTGGGCCTGCCTGATCCGCGAAACGAAGGCTCACGCAACCCTGGCACTACCAATGTCCTGCGTATTGGCGGTAAAGGGCCGGCGGCGCTCACGCTGCTTGGGGACATGCTTAAAGGCGTTGCCCCAGTGCTGCTCGCCCGACACTTCGGACTTGAACCCATGGTGGTGTCAGCCATTGGCCTAGCGGCCTTTATGGGCCATCTTTACCCCGTATTTTTCCGCTTTGAAGGCGGCAAGGGCGTGGCCACCGCACTGGGCGTCTTGCTGGCTCTGCATTGGCCACTCGGCCTGATCATCGTCGCCATCTGGGCGGTAAGCTTTGCTAGCACTCGTATTTCATCACTGGGCTCCATCGTGGGCTTTACGGTCGCCCCGTTTATCGCCTACCAGATGGTGCCGTCTTATATGCTGGGCATCGTGGGCATGAGTCTGCTGCTGCTGGCCCGGCACAAGTCCAACATCATCGCCCTTGTGAAAGGCCAAGAGCGCCGCTTCGGCCGTAAAAAAGACGAGCCAACCTCTGGGTCATGAGCAATGCGCTGAAAAAATCGGTGTGATGGGCGCGTTAAATTCAAAGCGCCCAAAAATCAAGGCAATGCCCTTACCAGCAACACCATCCATTTCACTGAGCTAGACGCTGCCCGGCGCCGCAAGCTCCGTCATCGGCCAGCGTGGCCTCACTTTGATCAGCAGCGACTGCTGCTCACCTTCCAGCAAACGCTGGCACCCAGCAAAAGCAATCATGGCCCCATTGTCAGTACAGAACGGCAAAGCCGGATAAAACACTTCTGCTTTATGGCGCTGCACCATATCTGCCAGCTTTGCACGTAACAACTTATTGGCACTGACCCCACCCGCAACAACCAATCGCTTCACCCCTGACTCTTTGAGGGCTCGCTCGCATTTACGCGAGAGCGTATCGATGGCAGCGGCCTGAAAACTGGCGGCAATATCTGCCTTCTTTTGCGGATAGTCCTCGGTATTATTTTGCGCATTCAACACGGCTGTCTTGAGGCCACTGAACGAAAAATCGAGCCCGGGACGATCCAACATGGGGCGCGGAAAATTAAAACGACTGTCGTCACCCTGCTCTGCCAATCGAGCCACCGCCGGCCCACCGGGATAATCCAGCTTGAGCATTTTGGCGACCTTATCGAACGCTTCACCTGCCGCATCATCAATCGACTCGCCCAGCAACTCGTAACGGCCAATACCGTCCACGCGCATCAACTGGGTATGCCCACCGGACACCAATAAAGCAATAAAAGGGAAAGCCGGTGGATTAGCCTCCAACATGGGGGCCAGCAGATGCCCCTCCATGTGATGCACCCCCACCGCCGGAATGCCCAACGACCACGCCAGCGTACGGCCAAACACCGCCCCCACCATCAGCGCACCCGCCAAGCCGGGCCCCGCGGTATAAGCCACCCCGTCCAAGTCCTCCAGGCGGCTACCCGCGTCGGCCAGCAACTCCTTGAGCAAAGGGATAATCTTGCGCACATGATCACGAGAGGCCAGTTCAGGAACCACACCACCATAATCCGCATGCAGCTCGATCTGGCTGTAGAGACGATGAGCCAACAGCCCCCGGTCGCTGTCATAAACCGCCACACCGGTCTCGTCACAGGATGTCTCAATACCCAGAATTCGCATGTTTTCCCTCGCTGGCGGCGACTTGCCACCCCTTTCAGAGGCGCTATCCTAGCGGCCCCGACAAAAGAGAGCCAGACAGGACTTGGCAGACGGGGCAAGAGTGGCTAGAATCAGCGCCCTTGTCCGGGGACCAGATCCCGTCTGGGCCCTACAGTATCAATTTGAAGGTGAGTTGCATGCCGTCCGTGAAAGTTAAAGAAGGCGAGCCGTTTGACGTTGCTCTGCGCCGCTTCAAGCGCTCCTGCGAAAAGGCCGGTGTGTTGGCTGATGTCCGTAAGCGTGAGTTCTATGAAAAGCCGACTCAGGAGCGCAAGCGTAAAGCTGCTGCTGCCGTGAAGCGTCACGCTAAGAAGATTGCTCGCGAAAACATGAAGACAACCCGCCTGTACTAATCAGGTTGGTATGTCCCGTCAGCTTCGGCTGACAAGCAAAAGCGGCACATCCTTGTGATGATGCCGCTTTTCGTTTTTCCTTGCTCCAGACCATCAACGGAAGGATGCCCGTCATGTCCGAACTGAAAGCCACCGTGATCAACGCCATGAAAGATGCCATGCGCGCACAGGACAAGGATCGCCTCGGGGTGATTCGCATGGCCACCGCTGCCATTAAGCAGATCGAAGTAGACGAGCGTATCGAACTGGATGATGCCCGCGTACTGGCGACGCTGGAAAAACTGATCAAGTCACGCCGCGAATCTGCGGCTGCATTTGAGTTAGGCGGACGCCCAGAGTTGGCGGCCAAGGAAAATGCCGAAATTCTGATGCTGCAGGTTTTTTTGCCGGAACAGCTATCAGAATCCGAAATTGATTCCCTGATCAGTGATGCGATTGCCTCAACAGGCGCCACCACGGCCCGCGACATGGGTAAAGTGATGAACGAGCTACGCCCCAAGTTGGCCGGTCGCGCCGACACGGGCGCTGTTTCACAAAAAGTAAAATCGCGTCTCGTCTGAGCCATTTACACTGGCTCTTCAACTGCTGAGGCAGCACAGCAATGGCCGCGTACGGGCGAATTCCTGAATCTTTTATTGACGACGTGCTATTGCGCACGGATATCGTCGATCTCATTGATACCCGGGTAAAACTCAAGAAGGCGGGCAAAAACTACAGCGCCTGCTGCCCTTTCCATCGCGAAAAATCCCCTTCGTTCACCGTCAGCCGTGAAAAGCAGTTTTACTATTGCTTTGGCTGCGGCGCCTCGGGCAATGCCGTCAGTTTTTTGATGGACTACGAGCGCAAAAGCTTTCTCGATACGTTGAACGAACTGGCCGGACGAGTCGGCCTTGACGTTCCTGACACGCGCGACCCCAATGCCCCTGTGCGTGAGTCACAGCAACCGCTGTACGACCAATTGGAGGCCGCTGCAGAATATTTTGAGCAACAATTACGTTCGCATCACGAAAAAGACAAAGCGATTGCGTACTTCAAGAAACGCGGACTTACCGGGCAAGTTGCCAAGCAATATCGCCTCGGTTATGCCCCTCCGGGTTGGGACAATTTACTCAACGCCCTAGGCACCAGCGACGACAGCAAAAAAAATCTACTGGCCGCTGGCCTCGTGGTACGCAACGAACAAAGCAATCGTATTTACGATGCCATGCGCGACCGCGTCATTTTTCCGATTCGCGATTTTCGTGGGCGGGTTATCGCATTTGGCGGTCGTGTTCTCTCTGATGAAAAACCAAAATACCTGAACTCACCGGAGTCGCCTGTCTTTCATAAAGGCCAAGAGCTTTACGGTCTGTTCGAAGCAAAACAAGCGCCCGGCAAGCTGGACCGCATTATTGTGGTTGAAGGCTATATGGATGTAGTGGCGCTGGCGCAGTACGGCATCACCAACGCCGTGGCGACCCTAGGCACCGCCACCAGCACCACGCATATCGAGCGATTATTTCGTCTGGTTCCACAAGTTTGTTTTTGTTTTGATGGCGATGCGGCTGGCCTTAAAGCTGCTTGGCGTGCACTGGAGTCCGCACTGCCGGCAATACAAGATGGTAAAGGTGCGAGCTTTCTTTTTTTGCCTACCGGCGAAGACCCCGACTCACTCGTGCGTAAAGAAGGCACTGCCCGCTTTCAGGATCGCGTACAGAATGAAGCTGAACCCCTTTCCGACTTCCTGTTTCGCCATCTTGGCGAAGGCCTGAACCTAGACAGTCAGGAAGGCCGCAGCCGCATGGCCATGCTGGCCAAACCGCTAATTGCTGCCCTGCCCGACGGCCTTTATCGCGAAATGTTGCTAGGCCGCCTCGCGGAAATAACGCGGCTGGAAACCGCCACACTCCGAGCGGCCGTGCTGGACACCCCTCCCATTCCGGCGACACGCAGTCAGCCCCTCTCGGCAGGAGAACCTCCTCGGGATAACTCACAAGGCTACCCTGATCTTGGTTATGAGGGTGCCGATGAGAATCCCTCCCGACAGGGTTACGGCAAGAAGCCACGCTTCGAGCCACGGCAGCGCCAGAGCCGCCAACCGTCCTTCTCACGCATTCAGACGGTGGGACTGCCGGAACAAGCGGTACGATTGCTACTGCAAGACCCCAAGCAGGCCAAGTTAACCAGCAGTGCAGAGCTGCAAGAAATGCGACTGGACAGCAACTCATTGCTTGTCGAGCTGGTCCGGCTATTGGAAAGCAGCCCCGACATCAGTACACCCGCCTTATTGGGCGCCTGGCACGACACCGAGCTGGGTGATCAGTTAACCCGCCTTGCTGCCAACGAATTCCTTACGCCCCATGTTGGGGTTGATATGGAACTCAAGGGCATCGTCAATGGCCTTCGTCTGGCCGCCATGGAGGCCGAACTGCGTGAATGCACCGATCTGGAAACCACCATACGTCTCAAACAAGCCATTGAAGCGCTGAAACGCGCCCCCATTTCTGAATAGAGACCACCACTGGCTGGCTGAAAAGCCCCCTAATTGGTATAATCCCGCTCTTGTTTGCCCCTGATCCTGTAAATGGGCAACACCCGCGCAACCCGCTGTGCCAAGAGGGCCCTAGATGAGCGCCGATAAAGAGAAGCAGAAATCCCAGCTAAAAGAGCTTATTGCCAAGGGCAAGGAGCAGGGGTATCTCACCTATGCTGAGGTGAATGACCACCTGCCCGAGTCCGTCACCGAGACCGAGCAGATCGAAGACATCATTCAGATGGTCAACGACCTTGGTATCCCGGTGCACGAACGCGCCCCTGAGCAGGATGATCTGCTGCTTGAGGAAACTCCGGATGCCAGCGATGACGACGTCGCCGCAGAGGAAGCGGCGGCTGTGCTCGCTTCTGTGGAAAACGAGCCTGGCCGCACCACCGACCCCGTCCGCATGTATATGCGCGAAATGGGCACGGTTGAGTTGCTGACGCGCGAAGGCGAAATCGCTATCGCCAAGCGTATCGAAGAAGGCATTCGTGAAATCCTGAACTCCATGGCCTACTGGCCTGGTGCTGTCGTCGGTGTGCTGGACGAATTCGACAAAGTCGAATCGGGTGAGCGTCGCTTGGCCGATATCCTTGCTGGTTATCTGGACCCTAACGATGACGGCAATGCTGTCACCGCCGCCACCGCTGCCGCTAATGCCGCAGCCGCCCTTCTAGTAGAAGTCGATGAAGAAGTGGAGCTAGAAGAGCTCAGCGTAAAATCGAAGGCGGGCAAAGGCACTAAGGCTGACGGTGCTAAAGGCGAGGAAGCGGAAGAAGCCGAAGAAGCCGAAGGTGATGGCGAAGAAGAGGAAGAAGCAGATACCGGCCTTGACCCCATACTCGCTGCCGAACGCTTTAACAATGTTAGAAAGCAGTACCAAAAGGTTCAAGCGGCCCTGAAGAAGCAAGGCCCTGAAGGCAAGTCTGTTGCCAAGGCAATGGAAGAGCTGGCCGAGCTGTTCACTATTTTCAAGCT
>ERZ724516.189-NODE-189-length-38409-cov-7.656959_pt1 | contig 38409 bp, 46 predicted proteins | sample MGYA00376049_ERZ724516 | MGnify/ENA primary metagenome ERZ724516 (study PRJEB28724, sample SAMN07190886) | activated sludge metagenome | isolation source: activated sludge of sewage treatment plant in Hong Hong | place: USA: Christiansburg, Virginia | collected... | reverse complement strand
GAGGATGCCCAAAACTTAACACTCGCCCCGTTTACACAAAATTCGGGACACCCTCCGGGGTTCACAGATCACAGCCCAAGGCACATCAACGACGTGCTCAAAACTGCTGCCGCGCTCATTTCCGATTCCAGCCATTCGCTCCTGAGCCCCGAAGATGTAGCCGTTTTGTCCGTTGCAGTCCTACTTCACGACTGCGGAATGCACTTAACGCAAGATGGATTTAGAGCCCTAATAAACACGAAATCCACGCCAACAATTGCTGGGCTGGGTGACAAACCATGGAATTCGTTGTGGCTTGATTTTCTGGCAGAAGCACGCCGGTTTGGAGAAGATCGTCTCCTGGCCATCTTCGGAGACACAACACCTATCTCATCAAGCGACTTCGATGTCGAAAACTTTTCGGAACGCGGTCTGTTGCTAGGCGGCGAATTTATCCGAAGAAATCATGCACGTCTCGCGCATGAAATCGCTCTTACCGGTGTTCCTATTAAGACGGGAAAACCACTAGCTCTATTAGGACTTGATGATGGCCTAAAGGATCTTGCTGGCTTGGTCGCTAGAAGTCATGGGATGGCGATCCGCGACACTTTTTCGTATGTCACAAAGAAGTTCGGACGTGTATCGGAATATCGAAGCGCCAAAACACCGTTTCTAATGGCAATAATTCGTATAGCGGACTACGTTCAAGTCCAAAGCGAGCGCGCCCTAAAGTCATTGCTCAGTGTTAAAGAGTTGCGCAGCCCAGTTTCGCGCCAAGAATGGCGGAACCATTTCGCGGTATCTGACGTTACTTTGCGGCACGAAGACCCAGAGGCAATGTATGTTCATGCTCAACCGACTGACGTAAAAACTTTTCTTCGACTCGATGCGCTGTTTCGAGACATCCAGCGCGAGCTCGATGCAAGCTGGGCGGCCATTGGTGAAGTCTATGGTCGCTTGGGTGAATTGAGCAAACTTGGTCTCACAATTCGACGTGTAAGGTCAAACCTCGATGACAAAGAAAAATTTGGTACGACTGTTACTTATGTACCAATTAATGCAGGCTTCCAATCCTCAGGTCCGGACTTGCTCAAACTCTTGGTTGGTCCGCTCTATGACTACAAGTATTCAGTCGGACTTCGAGAACTAATTCAAAATTCAGTTGATGCATGCAGAGAACTCTCTGACTTAAAAGCATCAAATAGATCTAGTGCAGACATTGAGTCAGATGTCCTGGTAGAGATTCAAGAGGCGGAGGACGGAACCGGATGGATCACGGTTAGTGACAACGGAGTTGGCATGACTCTGGAGACCGTTGTAAATTACTTCTTAGTCGCAGGTGCATCATTTAGAAATAGCGATGTCTGGAAACGGCAGCATGTCAGCGAAGATGGAACCGTTAGAGTTATTCGTGGAGGGCGTTTCGGCGTAGGAGCTCTTGCAGCCTTTTTGCTTGGTGACGAAATCCGCGTTTGCACCCGGCATTTCGATAGAGATGCGTTAAGCGGCGTTGAATTCACTGCTCGTATTGACGAACCACTCGTGGAACTTCGTCGTTGTTCTGCCAAAGTAGGCACGTCAATCAAAGTGCACGTTACAAACCCTGACGTCATGAAAGCAGTACGACCCTTCCTATACGGTCTAAATGAAACTGCGACCCCCGATCGCCTAAGCCGTTGGCCAGAAGTCAATTGGTATACGCAAACTAAGCCTTCAATTTCCTACCAATGGTCTGGTTACGATACTGAAGCTGGTGATACATCGAAAACAAAACATAAGCGGGCCGTCAGCTTTGTCCCAAATGAGGGCTTAACTCCTAATTCATCCAATGATCATCTAGGGTGGCATTCCATCGATGAACCCGCTCCATACGAAGCAATACTCTGGAAATACCCAGACAAGGAGACAAGGGTTAGCGGCAAAACTGAGTACGCCATCATCCCGCCGAAAAAAATTGTCGTAAATGGAATCCGTGTCGAAGAAATTCAGCGCTATAGCAGCAGCACAACACTTTCTCAACGTAACCATCACTCATGGACGTCCCCCTTAATCTCTATAGAACGTCCATCGCTTGCGATATTCGACCCGTTGGGCGTTTGCCCTATCAATTTGCAGCGTAGTTCCGTATCTTTTGAACGAATGGGGAAGGATATTTCTATTGGTCAAAGTGTTCTTGAAAACTATGTCAAAAAAGTGCAAGAGCATTTGCCAATGCGATTGACACTGAAATCGTTCTCTGAGTTTTTGGGAGAGATTCAGGAACTACCTGGCGTGCTTTATCACGGGCGCTTAATTTCGCCAATGTGTGTCACTCAAAAAGGAATCTTTCTTCCGTTTGAGGAGGCATTCGGAACCTTAAGAATCAAAAAAATATTTTTCGTTCACGAAACCGAATTCTCGAATAGCTCCCTGAGCATTTCCAAACTTTTGAACAGTGATGAGGCATTGTTTTTAAGTCCACCGCCAAAGGGTGACCAGGCAACGCTAACGTGGTTTCGTGCAGTTTTTGGTGATCCGGACTATGTACACCGGCTCATTGAAGCCGGCTTTCCACTTTTGCCTCACATATCAGAGTACGGAATCTTAAGTTCCGATATGTGGTCTTTGGCATCCAAAAAGGGAAAGGTGAATAAAGTCTTAATGGGGAAAATTGAAGTCATCTCAGAAAATAGATTGCATGTAAAAGTCGCATCTGGATCAAGCCGGGAAGTAGCTGCACTTATGCAAAGAATGAATGAGTTGCATTCGATACTTGGCACAGAGAGTTCACTGGCTGGCTGGGTAATCGGAAATGAGATTAATGTGAACGAAAGGGTTACCCCCTCAGCGCTGGTTGATATCTGGACTTCGTTAAATGCTGGAATTTATCTTCTCAATCCCAATTCAAAAACTGTAAAGCGCTAGGCATTTGATGGGCATGCCCTTATGTCGCTCCAGTAGACATGCACCAACAATCCATCCTCCACTTCTGGTTTGAAAAGCTAACCACCAAGCAGCACTTCGTCAAAGACGCCGCGCTGGACGAAACCATTCGTGCGCGATTTGGCGACACGTTGGAGGCCGCGGCGCGGTGTGAGCTGTATGCGTAGCGCGCCACGCCCGAGGGCGGCTGGCCGAGATCATAGTGCTGGCCAGTTCTCGCGCAACGTCTACCGCGACACCCCGCGCGCCTTTGCGCAGGACGCGCTGGCGCTGGTGTTGGCGCAAGAGCTGGTGGCCAGTGGGCAGGACCGCAGCCTGCCCGAAGCGCAGCGCGTGTTTGCCTATATGCCCTACATGCACAGCGAGTCCACGCTGGTGCATACGCAGGCGGTAGAGCTCTTTACGCAATTGGGTAACGAAAGAAACCTGGACTTCGAGATGCGCCACAAGGCCATCATCGACCGCATTGGCCGCTACACCCACCGCAACGCGATTCTGGGGCGCAGCTCCAGCGCAGAGAAGCTGGCCTTCTTGAGGAAGCCGGGGTCTTCGTTCTAGTCATTTGGCACCCTGATTGCTAAGGTTTTAGTACCTGTTAGCGCACATTCCACGGGGGTAGGATTCGATTTGACACACAGGCGGAGCGCTCCGGCCGCCTCCAGTCCATGTGCACTTATGATGAGTAAAACAGGGAGTTCCATATGAGCCAAGGTTCCAATTCAGCATCTGACAGTCGCGTGGCCGTCCTAGTTGATTGCGACAACACCACTCCGGAAATTCTTGAATATGCCCTTCGGGTAGTTGCCAAATACGGCCGTGTGGTTCTCCGACGTGGCTATGGCAATCACACCACGCTGGCGAACAAGTGGCAGGAGGCTTTGGTACGTCTTGCCTTCACGCCTTGTTTGCAATACCAGTACGCAGCTGGCAAGAACACCTCCGACATTGCCCTCGCGCTGGACGCGATGGAGGCCCTGTTTGATGACAGGGCTGACACGTTTTGCCTGGTCACCAGTGATTCCGACTTTGCCTATCTTTGCCGCAAGCTGCGGGAACGGGGTGCCACGGTAAGCATCGTCGGTGAAGGCAAAACGCCCCCCGCCTTGCGCAATGCCAGTGACCAGTTTTACGAATGGACGCCATCGGAGTCTGCGCCTGAACCACAAGATCAGTTGGAAACCAAAGCAGCAACTGCAAAAACGGAACCGGCCAAAGACGGACAACAAAAGCCAGGCGTCAAACGAAGGCCAAAGTTCATCATTGAAGCCGTCGCCCTGTTGGCGGGTGACACTTCCGAAGGCAAGGTCGGTTTGGGTCCACTGGGACAGTATCTCAAACGCATGGACCCTGGCTTCTCTCCCAATGCGTATGGACACTCCGGGCTGCTCAACATGGTCAAGACCTATGACCTCCTGACTTTGAAGCTTGAAGAAGGCGGGCACTGGACAGTCAGTATCAAGACCAAGGCGGAGTCATCGGCAGGTACGGAAACCGCCTGAGCTTCGAGCTGTGCAACAAAGCCATCATCAACCCCGTTGGCCGCTACACCCACCGTAACGCGATTTTGGGGCGCTCCTCCAGCACGGAGGAACTGGAATTTCTGGCCGAGCCAGGGTCTTCGTTTTGGTTTGTCGTCTTGCAGATACTATCGTTTTAGTAGCTGCATATGCATATTCCACGAGGGCTAGAGGCCGATTTGTCACATAACCAATTCAGTGCCCCGCAATTGTCTGATGTTCCAGGCGCTGCACCGTGCGCTCGATAAAGAGATTGGTAATGTCATCCAGACGATGCTTCACCACGGCCTGCACGGCGTTGCGTGCAATTACATCGGGCACCAGACTCAGGCGCACCGGTTTGGGAATGGCGGCGGTAATGCCCACGTCATAGGTCACTGCGGTGCGGCCATCTTGGTCTTGCAGCGCCATCGTGCTGGTGTATAGCCCCTGCCCGATTAACGACCGCAGCGTGGCCTGCGCCGCCACGGCAGGGCAGCCCTGCAAGGGGGATACGGCCAGCACGTGGTTCGCTGTGTCCAGCCTGACCTGCACGTCGCTCAACAGTTCCACCTGGTACACCCCGGCAATGACTGCACTGTAGGCGATGCGGTACTGGTTCGGCCCCCATACGTTGGTCACTTTCAATGCCGGCAGGTCTTCCAGCACACGGTCAAAGTCGCGCAGGTGCTGTTCCACGCGAGCCAGGTTGCAGCCGACCTCAAAAACTTGATGACTGGAAACGGATATCTGCAACATGGCTTGGGGATTATTGGCCCATTCTTTCGTTAGCGCGGCCTTTTTGCTTGATGGTTTCAAACAAACCCATCAGCCAGCACATGGGGCATCCGCGCAGCAACACAACCGCCCCAATGCCCGCCATGGCGGACCATACTACGCCATAGCTGCTCAAGAAGAAGGCTGCATAAATCAAACCGATGGCGGCGGCGCCGCGCAGTAGGTGAACAGAAACTGAAGTGCTGCAATACATGGTGAAGACCTGTAGAAGAGTGGATGACTCTTACCTGGAGGCTTGGGTTTCGCAAAAGGGTTCATGCATTGGCTCCGGCGCGCCATCTTTGAGCCAATAGCCGCTGGCCAGCAGATGCTCACGCACCTGGGCGCGCGCCCGGTGCAGTCGGCTCTTCACAGCCTCCAGGCTCAGGCCCAGTTGGGCTGCCACTTCGGGTGCTGTCAGCTCGTGCACATCACGCAATATCAGCACCTCGCGGTAGGGCGGTGTCAGCCGCTCCATCGCGCGGGCCAGGTCCAGCCGCAGGTCGATGGGAACCTGGGGCGCGGCGGGCAGGTCATGCTCCAGCACGTCGTCCAGCGGCTCGGTGCCCCTGGCACGCCGGTACAGGCGGTAGCACTCGCGCTCCACGATCCTGAACATCCAGGTCGTGAACGTGGCCGCGCAGCGCAGCAGCCCCACCTTGCGGTAGAGCTGCCAAAGCGCAACCTGCACAGCGTCTTCAGCGTCCTCGGTGGTAGAGCACGTGCGCCGGGCAAACCGTTTCAGATCGGGTTGGCACACGACCAGCAGCTCTGAAATGGCGGCGGAGTCGCCCAGGCGGGCGGCTTCAATCAATTGCTTCTCGACGCGGGGCATAGTTATTGATCCAGATAGCGGCGTCCCACCATGGCGCATGCCGGGCAAAACCCGACAAACGCGGTCAGCACCAGGGTGGCAGCAGTCGCCAGAGCCACCCAGGTGACGGTGCCTGTGGTCCAGCCGCCAGCAACGGCAGCCCCGACAGCAAGGCCGCCAATGATACGGGCGGCGCGTTCCCAGGTAGGGAGATTACGTTTCAGGAAGAACATGTTTAAACCTTGAGTTGAAGTGGATGACCTATAGCTAGAGGCCGCCCGAATCCAAAAGGGTTCAGCTTCTTGAAAAAAACGCTGGCTTGTAAAATTGCGGCCCTTGCCAGTCTGAATGCAAGAAAACGGAGGAACGAACATGCTCAGCAGAACCTTCACCAGCGGGCGCATCCGCCGGGCCGACTACAACGCCGAGTCGCAGCAGCTGGACTTGCATTGGGACAACAAGAGCACGCTGGCCTACAAGCAGGTACCGCACGAGGTGTTTCGTCGGCTGTGCAGCGCGCCCAACCCCACCACCTACTGGGAAGACCGCATTGCCGAGGAATACCCCAAGGGCGTGCCCATGACCTCCTCTGCGGTGCCAACGGGCACAAAATCGCTCAATGACCTGTTTGGGCCAGAGGCCTGAACCAGCATATAAATTACCCATGAACAAATTCACGCTGCTTGCCTTGTCGACCCTGCTGGCGCCTGGCCTTCTGCTGGCCCAGCCCCCCGCGCAGAACCCCGCTTCAGCGGGATCGATCGCGAGCCCAGGGCAAGGCGCTGAACGCCATCCACAGGCAGGATGCCTGGCTGCCATCTTCCGAGAGCGCAGAGACTATGCCGGTGCGGTGAACCAGGGCCTGAAGAGTGGTCTGCTGGACCCGAATAGTCGTCCCGCGCTTGAAAAAATTCTTGCTGAGATCACATCGCTGGAGGCCGCCGCGAGGGCAGACAGAAACCTCAGCGCGGACGCGTGCAAGGGCCTCTACAAAAGAGTGGTTGCAGAAAATTCAGGCATTCAAATGACCATGCGGGCACGTCCGTACAAGGCTACTGGCAAGTAAAACTGTTTCTTATATTTGACAAAACTTCTATTTTGTAAATAATAAGAAACATAATGACTTCTGAAGCTCCAAATCCCGGCGATCACACCGCTGCACAGTTGCAAGCCCTGGGCGCGCAGATTCGCAGCCAACGCAAAGCGTTGCGCCTGAGTGCAACGGTGACCGCCGAGGCTGCGGGGGTGTCGCGCGTCACCCTGCATCGCATCGAGAAAGGTGAACCGTCGGTTGCCATGGGCGCGTGGTACAGCGCGATGGCGGCGCTGGGCATGGAACTGCATGCGCGCCTGGGGTCTGACGAACACGTGGGCACGGCGCAGAAGGCAGACCGCACGGGCTGGATACCGGCACGCGTGCCGCTGGCCGACTACCCGCAGTTGCGCTCGCTCGCATGGCAAGTGCATGGCACAGACACACTCACACCTGCTGAAGCGCTGGACATTTACGAACGCAATGCCCGCCATCTCGACCTGCAGACCATGTCGCCCGACGAACAAGCCTTGCTGCAGGCGCTGCGGTTGGCCTTGGCGCGCAGCCCTGGCACAGGCGCGGGCCACCCCAATGCAGTTTGAGCGCCCACACCACCAGCGCATTGCCCATGTTCTGAGCGCCCTGGACGGGGCCACACTGCGCCAGCACGGTTGCCTGTTTGGCGGTGGCACCTGCATTGCCCTGTTGTATGGCGAATACCGCGAGTCGGTAGATATCGACTTCCTGGTGTCGGATGCAGCGGGTTACCGCGAACTGCGGCAACTGCTGACCGGGCCCCGTGGCCTGGCAGCCATCACCCGCGCAAACGCCATGCCCCTTGTGACGTTGCGAGACGTTCGTGCAGACCAATACGGGATTCGCACCCAGGTGCAAATGGACGGGCAGGCCATCAAGTTTGAGATCGTGCGCGAAGCCCGCATCGTGCTGGACCAGCCTGATGAGGCCGACGACATCTGCGGCATCAGCACGCTCACCCGTCTGGACCTGGCCACCTCCAAGCTGCTGGCCAATTCCGACCGCCAGGCCGATGACGGTGTGTTCAGCCGCGATGTGATTGACCTTGCCATGATGAGCCTGCCATTGCCCACGCTGCGCGCCGCACTGCAGAAGGCCCAACAGGCCTATGGCCCTTCGGTAGCACGCGACTTGGGCAAGGCCGTAGACCGCCTGCAAAGCCGTAGCGGCTGGCTGGAGCGCTGCATGCGGGTCATGGCCATGAACTTACCCAAGGCAGTGCTGTGGCAGAAGGTGCGCGCTTTGCGGCGCATCGTGCCACCTGCCTTGTAAGATGGCCCACATGGTTAGCCTGCATACAGAAATCGCATGAATAAAACCAACAGCAGGCCATTCGTCATCGGTGTCGCGGGCGGCAGCGGCAGTGGCAAGTCCACGGTCACGCGTGAGGTGCTGGCCTCCATCGGGCCGGAGATGGCCGCGGTGGTGATGCAGGATGACTACTACAGCGACCAGTCGCACCTGTCGCCAGAGGAGCGGCGCAAGACGAACTACGACCACCCGCAGGCGTTTGACTGGCCCTTGATGGTGCAGCAGGTGCAAGCCCTGTGCCGTGGCGAGGCGATTGAAATGCCCTTGTACGACTTTGCGGCGGACAACCGCTCCAGCAACACCATGACCGTCCAGCCCGCGCCGGTGATCGTGGTGGAAGGCCTGTTTGCGCTGTTTGATGCGGACTTGCGCAAGATGATGTCGCTGAAGATTTTTGTCGACACGGCGGCCGATGTGCGCTTTATCCGCCGCCTGCAGCGCGATATTTCCGAGCGCGGGCGCAGCACCGAGAGCGTGATCCAGCAGTACCTCGACACGGTGCGCCCTATGCACAAGCAGTTCATCGAGCCCACCAAGCGCCACGCCGATGTGATCTTCCCGCATGGCGCCAACGCGCCGGCGGTGGACATCATCACCACCAAGGTCGCGTCCCTGATTCGCGATTTGAGCGGTGCCTAAAGCCCGCAAGCGCCACCACCACGTCTATGTGGTCGAGCTTTCCAAAGACGTGCTCTTGGAGCCGCGCTTTCGCAAGAACAACCCCGACTACATAGGCGGCAAGCCCTGCGTCTATGTGGGCATGACGGGCCTGGACCCGGACGTGCGCTTTGACAAGCACAAGGCCGGCATCCAGGCCAACAGCTACGTGCAGCAATACGGCCTGCGCCTGCTACCAGACCTGTACGAGGCCTTCAACCCCATGACCTACAAAGACGCCGTGGACAAGGAGATCGACATCGGCATCGACCTGCGCTCGGCGGGGTTTGGGGTATGGCAGGCATGATGGCTTTAAACTCCAGCCCATGCGCCCCTCCCAAGCCCTCAGCCAACACCGTGACGCGGTCTGCCTCGCCGCAGCGCGCTATCGCGTGGCCAACCCCAGGGTGTTTGGCTCAGCCTTGCGTGGGGATGACCACGAAGGCAGCGATTTGGATCTGCTGGTCGACCCGTTGCCAGGAACCACGCTGTTGGATTTGGGCGGCCTGCAAGACGAACTACAAGAGTTGCTGGGTGTGTCGGTCGATGTGCTTACTCTCAAAGACCTTCCGCTCAAGTTCCGTGACATCGTCCTTCACGAAGCCAAGCCACTATGACCTTGAACAGATTGCCGGACTATTTGGATCACATGCGGCAAGCCATTGCAGATGCCCAATCGTTCGCCAAGGGCATGGCCCAGGCAGATTTCATACATGACAAGCGCACTCAGCAGGCTGTGGTCATGAGTCTCATCGTTCTGGGCGAGGCGGCAACCAAGGTGATGGATCAGTATCCCGCTTTTGCCGAGCAACACAAACAAATCCCTTGGCGCAGCATGCGGGGCATGCGCAACCGAATCGCACATGGCTACTTCGACATCAACCTTGAAGTGGTTTGGGACACGGTTCAAACAGCGCTGCCTACATTGAAGAGTCAACTCGGCACGTTGCCTTCGGCCTGAGGTACGGATGTCAGAATTGCGGTTGCTACATATTTCGTAGCTGCTTGCGTATATTCCACGAGGGCTAGAGGCCAATTTCACATCAAGGATTCGCCGATAGACCGCTCTGCAATGCCCATGCAAAACGAGACCAGGGATCCTCATGGCCAACACACCCACTTCCCTACCGGTCACCTTCATCCGCAATTTGTCACTCGACCCCGCGCAGCACCCGCGTGGCCAGGCGCATCTGAGCGCGGCCAGCGGACTGGTGCGCGTGCGCCAGCGGCTGTATGTGGTGGCCGACGACGAATTGCACCTGGGCGTGTTTGAAGAGCACGCTGCCTCTGGCACGGCGGGTGCCGACCCCGCTGCCGGCACGTTGGTGCGCCTGCTGGACGGCGAGTTGCCGCGCGACAAAGGCAAGCGCAAAAAGGCCAAGCCGGATCTGGAAACCCTGGCCCAGTTGCCGCCCCTGCCGGGCTGCCCTGCCGGTGCCTTGCTCGCACTGGGCTCAGGCTCCAAGCCCCAACGCGAAACCGGCGTGCTGGTGGGGCTGGACGTGCAAGGCGTGCCCAATGGCCGCATGGCCAGCGTGGACCTGGAGCCGCTGTACGCACCGCTGCGCAAGCGCTTTGACGATCTGAACATTGAAGGCGCGTTCGTGCTCAGTGGCGATTTGCTGTTACTGCACCGTGGCAACAAGGGCGATGCCAGCAGCGCCTGTATCCGCTATGACTGGAACCTGATCGCGCCCTGGCTGGCGGGCCTGCAGCCCAAGCCACCCGGCGCCAAGAGCGTGCAGCTGATGGTGCTGGGCGATGTGGATGGCGTGCCGCTGAGCCTGACCGATGGCACCGCATTGCAAGGAGGCGCATGGGCCTTCAGCGCGGTGGCCGAAAACACCGATGACAGCTACCTGGACGGCGCTTGCGTGGGCTCGGCCATCGGCATCGTGGCACCCGACGGGCAGTTACGCCACTTGCACCGGCTGGCGGGCGCCCCCAAGGTGGAAGGCATCGCCGCGCAGCTTGTGGGGACGGGGCTGGGCAGCGATTGGGTGTTCACCCTGGTCACCGACCCCGATGACCCCCACATACCCGCCCAACTGCTGCAAACGCATGTTCCGGGGAGGCTTGTTACGCCTGCAGCATGACGGCCGCATGAAAATTGCCCTCCATCCAGGGGGGTACTTTCACCAACACGCTTGCGCCAAAACTTGCCTATAACTCGGGGGATACAAAAAAGGGAGGAAACCATGTCCAACGCGTGCCTGGCGCTTGCTAACAATGACATTGCCTACATCTTCTGGCAGCTGAACGAAAAAATTCCGGGGTGCCTGGGCTTCTCGGTGCGCCGCATCAGCACGGACGGCAGCAGCACCGCCTTGCCGGCCTTTGTCGGCTTTGCGCCCGGCGTGCCGGGCCAGCCGCACCAGCGCAAGACCACGGACGTATGGCCGGTGCAAAGCTTCCAGTGGAAGGACGTGTTTGCCGCACCGGGCACCTACCACTACAGGGTGGTGCCCATGATGGGCCCCGACGTGGACGCGCTCACCCCGCACCCCAGCATTGCACTGGAGTCGAACCCGGTGACCATCGGCGGGGACTATGGCGACGTGGCGGCCTACTTCAATGTGGGGCTGATCTCCACCCAGTCGGTAACAAAAAAGATCAACGCCATGGTGAAGGACGGCACCTACGCCAACATTACCGAGGCCCTACGCGGCGAGATCACGAAAGAGACCAGCTCCATCCGCAAGTTGCTCAGTGGTGAAGTGCTGGACAAGGGCGTGCTGTCACTCTTGAGCAAGGCAAAAACCAAGGGCGGCTTCTGCCATCTGGCGCTGTACGAGCTGACCGACGCGCAACTGATCAAGGCGATTAAAGCGCTGGCCGCCAAGGACCGCCTGGCACTCTGTCTGGCCAATGCCGATACGTCCGAAGAGTACCGGGACGCCCAGGGCGTCAAGCACACCCGCAAAATCAAGGATGGCACCAACGCCGACACCCGCGAGGCGCTGCACGCGGCGGGGGTAGATGTGACGGACCGCTTTGTGCCATCCAGTTCCATAGGTCACAACAAATTTGTGGTGTGGTCCAACACCAAGGGCCCGCAAGAAGTGTTGACCGGCAGCACCAACTGGACGGCCACCGGCCTGTGCTCGCAGACCAACAACGCGCTGATCATCCGCAACGCCACGGTGGCGCAGGGCTACCGGGACTATTGGGACTGGCTGGTGTGGGACGCCGGCCAGCAGCCCGCGCAGGGCAAAGACCTGCGCGAATGGTGTGGCGGCGGCTCGGTCGATGCGCCGCTGTCACAGGGCGAGGTGCATGTCTGGCTGTCGCCCAACACGGCGGCCAAAACCAAGAACGCCGACAAAACGCCACCCGATCTGGCCGAGGTGTTTGCGCTGATCCAGGGCGCGCGCCAGGGCATTCTGTTTTTGGCCTTCAACGCAGGCGCACCCAGCTTCATGGAGCAGGTGCACGACAAGTCGGTGCAGATGCAGGCGGCGAATGTGCCCTTCTATGTGCGCGGCGCGGTGACCGACCCGTCACCGCTGGGCCAGTTCTCCACCTTCATCACCAAGCGCAACGCCACGGCGGCGCCGGACGTGCTGGTGTCGGGCGTGGCCGGTGTTCCGGACGACTTCGGCTACTGGGAAAAAGAGATGTACAAGCTGGGCCACGCGGTGATCCACGACAAGATCATCGTCATTGACCCGTTCAGCCCCGACTGCGTGGTGGTCACCGGCAGCCACAACCTGGGCTACAAGGCGAGCTACCAGAACGATGAGAACCTGGTCATCGTGCGCGGCCACCAGCGCCTGGCCCAGGCCTATGCGGCCCACGTGCTGGATGTGACGAACCACTTCTCGTGGCGCTACAAGCTGTCGCAACTGGCACGCGACGACAAGCTGGAGCAGGCCTGGGGCGACCTCAGCGAAAAAGACTCCTGGCAAAACAAGTATTTCGACAGCCGGACCGACGCATCGCGCGACGGGTTTTTCTTCTTCGGGGTTTGATTGCTACAACTTTCGTAGCGAACTGCGCATATTTCACGAGGGCTGGAGGTCAATTTACTGTTGAGGCACGCCCGGGTGCGCTATCCCACAGACGGCGGCGCAGTGGTGGCATGTAATGAAGAAAGCACCACTGGAGCCACCACCATGACCACCCAACACGCCACCATCCACGACCACGTGACCTACCGGCCCGGTGACGGCGCGCCTATCGTGATTCCCCAAGGCCCCGTAGAGGTTGAGTTGACGCCCGACAGTGCCACGCTGAGCTGGACAGAGGAAAACGGTGCCGCAGGTGTCACGGCCATTCCGCTGACGGAATACAACGAATACGTGGAGCAGAAGCGGATTACTATGGATAGCTAGTGCGCCTCTAGCCACTAAACTGCGGGTTGAGTCAGCTCTAAACCCGCAATGCCTTTCACCCCCCTCCATATGGGCCCTGGCCTCGCGGTCAAGGCCGTCATGCAAAGGAAATTTTCTTTGCTGGTGTTTGGCTGGTCACAAGTCGCCATCGATCTGCAACCGCTGTTGGCAATGACAACCGGGCGTGTGGAGTTGCATGGCTTCTCGCATACGCTGGTTGGCGCCACCCTGATCGGCCTGCTGTGTGGCGCTACCGGCAAGCCCCTTGCAAGCCATCATATCCATCGACGCACTGCACGTGCTGTGCCTGGTAGCGGCTGCGGTCGGGGGCCTGGCGTGGTACGGGCTGGAGCGCTTCAAGAGCCGCCAAGGCCGAAAGTAGGGGCCGGGCTCAGTGACTGACCGACCTGTGGACGGCAGCTTCAGTCTGCCCCACGCGTTTGGCATAGCGACTGTAAGCGAACACAGCCAAAACGACCAACAGCACGAGCACGATCAGCTTCTGGCCCCGGCTTGATGCTGAGTGGCGCGGTGAACGGCTCATGCGGGGCTTACTGCGCCATCCACCGGCCTTGGAAACCTCTGACGAAGGCGCGCCCGTTCGTTGCACCCGTACCGCGCTGGGCTTGCCATTGCAGTCCGCCTCAATTTCAAAGGTCAGCACCTCGCCTTGTGTAGGCAGGTAACCGTCCTGGGGGAACGCATTGATGTGGACAAACACATCATGGCCGCCACTACCATGGGTTGCAATGAAGCCGAAACCACGCTGGTCGTTCCACTTAATTAGCGTGCCCTCGTGGCGCGGCTGGCTCATTTCTATCAAGCCTTGCTCTCAGCGTCTGCTGGCTGATACTGAAACACCGCATCCAGCGGCTGCCCAAACACGGCAGAAACTTTGAACGCCACCTCCAGGGACGGCGAATACTTGCCTTGCTCAATGGCATTCACCGTCTGGCGCGTGACGCCGATGCGCTCGGCCAAGGCTTGCTGCGTCATCTCGCCGTGCTCAAAGCGCAGGCGGCGAATAGCGTTGGTGATGTGGTTGTCGCCCATGTCACGCCGCGTAACGGTACAGGAGCAGGCGCCAGCCGAAGCGCGCCAACTCAGCAAGCCAGATCACAAACAAGATGCATTGTGCAAACTCCCAGGCGTTTAAGCCCATGTGGAGGGTTCCAATGGTTAGCAAGCAGCCGACAAAGAGCACAACATAGGCGGGACGAAAGGCGGTGATTTCGGTCAACACTTCACGCTCGTCCCCTGGTGAAAGTACCTCTTTTGGTGAACGAGTCAGCATTACCATCAGCACAGCCGTTCGTGTGACTAAATGCACAGCCACCAGCAACCAAAACAATTTGGAGTAGTAGGCTGGATCACTCGGGTGGCTGCCAGTGACAACACTCTTGCTGACTTCAAAAAAGTAGATGCTGAAAAGACACAGGGTGCCAAAACTAAGCCAATCCATCTTTTCGCGAAAAGACATGGTGTGTTTCCTTTGCAGTCAAACAAGTTGGACTCAATATATTGTTTGTTTTACGTTGTGTCAAATATTATTTACATATATTTTCTAACACCGGTAAGTAAAAATCCATTGGCTGCCCTGGTTGCATGGCGTATGAAAACCGGTTGAATGATGATTTGCTACTGTTTTAGTAGCGCCAGGCGAATATTTCACGAGGGCTAGAGGCCGATTTATCTTGAGGCTACACTGAGCGGAGTCAACCTTCAAGAGGAAAACCGGCGACAAGGCATGACCAGCAACTGGTACAAACGCCACATCCTGCCGCCGGCAATTGCGTAGCAAACAACATCCATTCCACGAGGCGTAGAGGGGTTACACGGCCTTGCTGGGGTTGATCAGATACTTGGCACCGGTGGCCCGCTGGCCGTACACGGCGATGGCGTCCAGGTGCAGCGCCTCGGCCAGCGAAATTTCTTTGGAGTAGCTGCTGGCAAAGGTGGTCTTCAACTCCGCCGCCACGCGCTGACGCAGCGCCTGCGCAGCCGGCTCGCCGATGCGCTGCAAGAATGGAAAAAGCAGCCAGCCGCCCATGCTCCAGGCGAAGCCAAAGTTGCGCACAAACTCGGTGGGCCCCGTGTCCAGCCCGCCATAGATGTAGACCTGCTTGAGCGTGGTGGAGCCGTATCGGCTGTACTCGGTGGCGGTGCGGTTGAGCGCCGCCTCCATACACGTCAAAATCTGCCCGGCCAGCTTGCCACCGCCCGTGGCGTCAAAGGCGATGGTTGCCCCGGTGTCCACCAGCGCCTGGGTCAGGTCCGCCATGAAGCCGGGTGCGGATGCATCACACACATGCTGGGCACCTATGCCCTTGAGCAGCGCCGCCTGCTCAGGTTTGCGCACGATATTGACCAGGCCGATTCCGTCCTTGAGACAAATCTTGTTGAGCATCTGGCCCAGGTTGGAGGCCGCTGCCGTGTGCACCAGGGCCTTGTGGCCCTCGCGCCGCATGGTCTCCACCATGCCCAGCGCGGTCAGCGGGTTGACAAAGCACGATGCGCCTTCAGCGGGGGTAGTGCCCTCAGGCAGCACCAGGCATTGATCAGCCCGGATGGTGCGGTACTGCGCGTACATGGCGCCCCCCAGCACGGCCACGGTCTTGCCCAAAAGTGCCTGTGCGCCAGCCGAAGCACCCGCCACCACGACCACGCCAGCGCCTTCGTTGCCCACGGGCAGTGACTGGCCCACGCGGGCCGCCATGCCCTTCATCAGGCGCTCAGGTATTTGCATGGTGACAACAGGGCTGTCGGCGGTGCCTGCTGCTTTGGCGGTACTGAGGTCGGCCGCTCCAAACAGCAGACCAATATCCGACGGGTTGATGGGCGTTGCCTCGATACGCACGACCACTTCCTCGGGCGCAGGTGTTGGAGTGGGAACGCTCTGCAGCGACAGCTCAAGTTCGCCACTGGGTTTGACCAACGAACGCAATTGATGCCCGGCAGAATGGGAAGGGGCGATTTGGCTAGGCATGGTTGACTCCTGGGATTGAAATTCACTCTAGCACAGGGGCCACCGGTTTGCTGTTAACAGCTAGACTGCCCCTTTGCAACACCGGCATCGTCCACGCCAAATCCCCATTGGAAGCAGGTATGAACAGCACATGGATCGCCCCACTTCTGGAGCACGACAACACCAACCTGCTGGTCTTCTTCAATGTATTCCTGCAACAACTGGGCGTGCCCGTGCCTTCCGTGCCGACCATGGTGCTCGCGGGCAGCCAATCCAGCGGGTTGACGGCACTGGTATCCCTGCTAATGGCAGCGGTATTGGCCTCGCTCCTGGCCGACTGGATCTGGTACCAGGCGGGTCGCAGGTTTGGCTACCGGGTGCTGTCGCTGCTCTGCAAGATGTCAATCAACCCAAGCTCGTGCGTCAATCAGACCGAAGCACGCTTCACAAAGTGGGGGGTATGGTCGCTGGTGTTTGGCAAGTTCATTCCGGGGTTTTCCACCGTCGCGCCCCCGGTTGCGGGTGCGTTGGGCATGCCGCGTTCTTCGTTCTTCATGGCATCGGCTGTTGGCGCAGCTTTGTGGGCCAGCCTGGCCTTGCTGGCAGGGTACGCATTTCAGTCACAAATCGATGTTGTACTGGGCTGGATGAACGCGCATGGCATTCATCTGGCCCTGATCGCTGTCGCTCTGGTTTCCGCCGTGATCGGCTGGAAATACTGGCAGAAGAGTCGGTTTGAGCGACTCGTGGAAATGCAGCACATCGAGATGGACGAGTTCATGCAAGCGCTGGCGGGCCCGCGCCCGCCCCACATCATCGACCTGCGCAGCCCAAGCTTGGCGGCAGAGACGGGCCGCATTCCCAACGCCCACCTCACCGACTATGACGCGGTCGCGCACTCTTTGTCAGGCGTGGAAAAAGACTATCCCATCGTGACCATCTGCGCCTGTCCGCAAGACGCCGGTGCCATCCATGCGGCACAAAGCCTGCAGAAGCTGGGCTACCACAATGCCTACCCCTTGCGCGGTGGCTTTGATGCGTGGAAGGCGGCGCAGCAGCCATGACCCAGTCACTGCCGCCTAGCCCCCGGTAGCGTCTGCAGGGCATCCAGCAGCACACGCACGCGGGCCGGCACCATGCGGTTACCGGGCATGACGGCGTAGATGGGCATGACCGGCGGGCGCAGTTTGGGCAGCACTTCCACCAGCCGGCCATCGGCCAGTTCGTCCTCGGCCATGTAGTCGGGCACCTGGGTCAGGCCCAAGCCCATCACCGCGGCACCAACCATGGCCTCGCCGTCATCAAAGCGGTTGCTGTGCGCGGGCTCCAGTGTGTGCGTGCGTCCGCGCACACGAAACTGCTGCGGCCGGTCGCGCCCGTTGGTGGGCATGCGAAACACCACGTGCTGGTGTTTCGCCAGGTCTTTGATGGTGGCTGGCGTGCCGTGCGCCTGCAGGTACTGCGGTGCGGCCACCAGAATGAGCTGCTGGCTGTCGATGCGCGTGGCCGCCAGCGATGAGTCGCTCAGGGCGCCGGCGCGGATGGCCACATCAATGCCATCGCGCACCAGGTCCACATAGGCGTCCGTCAGGCGCACATCCAGCGTCAGGCCGGGGTGTTTCTGGACCAGCCTGGCCAGCACCGGCAGGATGACCTTACGCCCGTAGACGATGGGCATGTTGACCCGCAGCGCGCCGCTGATCTGGGCGCGGTTACCCGCGGCAGCGGTCTGCAATTCGTCCAGCTCGGCCAGCACGCGCTGGCAGCGTTCAAACAGCTGTTCGCCATCGCCGGTCAGGCGCACCTGGCGTGTGGTGCGGTGGAACAGGCGCAGACCCAGGCTGGCTTCCAGCCGCCCCACGGCCTTTGCCAGGGTGGAGGGGTCGGTGCCCAGCGCCCGGGCGGCGGCGGCAAAGCCGCCGTGCTTGGCGGTTTCGGAAAAAGCCAGTAGCGGTTGCAGGCCGTGCATGGTGCCTCCTGTGGATTGAGGAAGTTATGTCCTCAATGTTACGACATTGCCATGTCTTCTCTTGCGCGACGGCAGCGGGAATACTGCGAACCGCGATCCATCAACACCGCTTTTCAAAGGAAACACCATGTACGTTTATGCACAAACCACACCGTCCCCGGCAGGCCTGCCGGGCATTCAGCACGCCACCTGGGCGGGCAAGCAAGAGGGGCTGTCGCAACTTTCGCTGTGGCGCCAGTCCATGGCCAGCGGGGGGAGCACCCCGCCCCACCACCACGACTGCGACGAGGTCGTGCTGTGCGTGGCCGGTCAGGGCGAGCTGCACGTGAACGGCGAGGTGCACCGCTTTGGCCCCAACAGCACATTGGTGCTGCCCGCCGGCGTGCCGCACACCATCGTCAGCGTGGGCCCCATGCCGCTGGAGACCCTGGGCATTCTGGCCAGCTCCCCCGTCAACACCTACACCCTGAGCGGCGACGCCATGGCCCTGCCCTGGCGCACTTGATCAACCATCGACAGGAAAGCAACACCATGAAAACCACCCAAGCAACATCCCGCCGCGCCGCGCAAGGCGCACTCGCTGTCGCTCTGTGCGCAACGGCGCTCACCGCCGTGGCCGAAGACCGCACCGCCGTGTCGCGCGGCGCCTACCTGGTCCAGGCCATGGGCTGTGCAGACTGCCACACGCCCTGGAAGATGGGGCCCAATGGCCCGGCACCCGATATGGCACAGGGCCTTTCGGGCCACCCCGGCTCCATGCCCTTGCCGCCCGCCCCTGCGGCGCAAGGCCCGTGGATTGCCGGCAGCGCCGCCACCAACACGGCCTTCTGGGGGCCCTGGGGTGTGAGCTACGCCAGCAACCTCACGCCCGATCCCGAGACCGGCATCGGCAAATGGCGCGCGGAAGACTTTGTCGGGACTCTGCGCAATGGCAAGCACCTGGGCGTGGGCCGCCCCTTGCAACCGCCCATGCCCTGGCCGGCCTTCGCGCGGTTGAACGACACCGACTTGAAGGCGATCTTTGCCTACCTGAAGTCGCAACCAGCGATGAAGAACAAGGTGCCGGCTAACGCCGCCCCCACCACTACCCCGTGATGATGGGCCGCAGGGCCTCCACTTCGTCCACCAGAAAATCAAATAGCGCCGCTACGCGCGGCGTGTGGCGCAACTCCGGCGTGGTCAGCACGCGCCAGATGCGGGCCAGCTCGGGGATGGGGCCCAGCACCCGCACCAGATCGGGCTCGGCGTCGCCCAGCGCCGTGGGCAGCGCCGCCAGGCCAACGCCGGCCTTGGCCGAGTAGACCAGGCCCAGCACGCTGTTGTTGCGCGCCACCAAGTGCGCCTTGGGCGCCACCTGCGCCAACCAGGTGGCGGCGCGGTGTTGGGCCATGCTGTCGTCAAAGCCGACCCAGTCGTGGCGCTCCAGGTCGTCCACGCTGTCGGGCTGGCCGCGCCGGGCAATGTACTTGGGGCTGGCATACACCGCCCATAGCGAATCGCCCACCTTGCGGCCCACCAGCGTGTTGTCATCGGTGTCGCCCGAGCGCAGCGCGATGTCGACCTCGCCCTTGGCAAAGTCCAGGTATTTGTCGCTGGTCACAAACTCCACCTGCAGGCCGGGGTAGCGGGTGCGAAAGCGCTCCAGCAGCGTGGAATTGCTGATGCGGTAGACCAGCGGCTCCGGGCAGGTCACCCGCACCACACCGGTCACGTCGCGCTGGAAGTTTTCCACATGCTGGGTCAGTGCCACCACCGCCTGCTCGACCTGCTGGGCCAGCGGCAGCAGCCGCTCACCAAACGACGTCAACCGGTAGCCGCTGGGGTGGCGCTGCACCAGGGCCTGGCCCAGGCTGCGCTCCAGCTCGACCAGGCGGCGCTGCACGGTGGACTGGTTGACACCCAGTGCGCGCCCGGCCGCGGCCGTGCCCTCGTGGCGCGCAACGGCCAGCAGGTATCTCAGATCATTCCAGTCGAGCATGGGTGCGCCCTCAGGGTCATGCAAATTTGCGACCCCATTATGCGAGCCTGTGGCTTGTGGCGCACCAGGCCCAAACCTAGACTGGCCCTGCGATCCAAAACCAAACCGCGCAAAGCCTGCGCAAATCTCCAGGGAGAAGCCATGACATATTCAACACCTTACCCGGCCTACCTTCTGGCCCTTGGCCTGGGCGCCTTCGCGCCTCTGGCGCATGCGGCCTATGCGAGCGCTTCGGTCAGCACATTCGCCTACGATGCGCCGTCCGGCGCGGACTACACGTCCCACTCCGCCAACGGTCCGTCCAGCGGCAGCGGCGTGAGCCGGTCGGTGTCCAGCGTGGCCGGCAATGCATCGTCGAGCGCGCAGGCGGCAGTCGATCCGCTCAACGGCACGATCCATGAGAAGCTCAATGGCGCGGTGGCGGCCAGCAAGTTCATCGTTGGCCGCGCCGCTGGCGGCACCAGCATGGCCTCCATGGGTGGCAGCATCAATCTGGTCGGCCCGGCGGCGCCTGGGCTGGCCACGTTCACGGCGGTGTTGGAGGGCAGCTACGACATATCGACGCCCGCGCCTTTCGACTACCCGTCGGCCGACAACTCGGTAGTGATGAACTACACGTTCCGGGTGGGCGACAGCCCCCAGTTCCACAACACCAGCCCGCTGTACTACTTCTGCTGCAGTCCGGGCACGTTCAGCATCCCGTTCACCTGGACGCAAATGGTCAGCGCGGGCGAGTCCATCCTGTTCGACTTCAACCTCAGGGCCGACCTGGTGACAGTGGCCGGACTGGCGCAATTCGATGCTTCCAACACCTTCAAGGTGACGGGCATCGACTTGCCAGACGGCTATTCCTTCACGTCCGATGCGGATGGCTTTCTGTCGCAGTTCGGTACAGCGCCACCTGGGTCATCCGTTCCCGAACCGCAGTCCGCGTTGCTGTTTGGCCTGGGCCTGCTGCTGATGGCTGCAGCCCGCCAGCGCAACACGACAAAGGCAGGGGTTCGGGCTGGAGCAACCACCCTCACCAGGAGCACCACATGACTACCGTTGCCACTCCCGTCACCAGCCCGGACCCGCAGGCGTTCAAAACCGCCGTGCGCGAGCAGTGGGACCGCTCCGCCACCGGCTGGAACCACCACACCGCCGCCATTCACGCCTGGTTGCGCCGGCCCACCGATGCCATGCTGGACATGGCCGGCGTTGCCCCCGGGGCAGCCGTGCTGGATGTGGCCGCCGGCGCGGGCGACCAGACGCTAGACATTGCCCGGCGCGTTGGCCCCACTGGCCGCGTGTTGGCCACCGATTTGTCACCCGTCATCCTCGCGCTGGCCCAACACAACGCCGAGCAGGCGGGCTTGCGCAATGTGCAGACACTGGTGGCTGACGGGGAAGACCTGGCCGTAGCGCCCGCCAGCTTTGACGCCGTGGTGTGCCGTTTAGGGCTGATGTTCTTTCCCGAGCCGCTGCAAGGCTTGCGGGGCATGCACCGGGCCTTGCGCCCGGGCGGCGGCATTTGCACCATGGTGTTCTCCCGCCCGGACCGCAACCCCTGCATCGCCATGCTGATGTCCACGGCCATGAAGCATGCAGGTCTGCCTGCGCGCGACCCGTTCACACCGGGCGGCCTGCTGAGCCTGGGCAAGCCCGGTCTGGCCGATGCGCTGTTTAATGCAGCGGGCTTTCAGGACATTGCCACCACCGCCATCGACGCGCCCTTTCACCTGCCCACGGCGCGCCACTACCTGGACTTCGTCCGCGCGTCGGCCAGCCCGATCCAGTACATCCTGGGCCGCCTGTCTCCACAAGCCGCCGATGCCGCCTGGGCCGACATGGAGGAACGCCTGGACGTCTTCACCACACCCAACGGCTGGGTGGGACCCAACGAGCTGCTGCTGACGGCGGCGCGGCGCTAGCGACTGCGAGGGCTGCGGGGGCTGTGGGCTGGATGCACAATTCACCCATGACACCCCAAGACATTCTTTATTTCTGGTTTGACGAGCTGACAGCCAAGCAACACTTCGTCAAAGACGCGGCGCTCGATGCGCTGATACACGCCCGCTTCGGCCTCACACTGGAGGCCGCCGCGCGCTGCGAGCTGTGGGAGTGGCGCGCCACGCCGCAGGGGCGGCTGGCAGAGATCGTGGTGCTGGACCAGTTCTCGCGCAATGTGTACCGCGACACACCGCGCGCCTTTGCCCAGGACGCCATGGCGCTGGTGCTGGCGCAAGAGTTGGTGGCCAGCGGGCAGGACCAGGGCCTGCCCGCCGTGCAACGTGCGTTCGCCTACATGCCCTACATGCACAGCGAGTCCCGGCCGGTGCACGCGCAGGCCGCGCTGCTGTTTGCGCAGCCGGGCCTGGAAGACAATCTGGGCTCGGCACGCCGCCACCAGGCCATCATCGACCGTTTTGGCCGCTACCCCCACCGCAACGCGGTGCTGGGACGCACCTCCAGCGCGCAGGAGCTGGCGTTCCTGCGCGAGCCAGGGTCTTCGTTCTAGCCCTCGTGCCAGACCAACACCAAGCGGTCACAATCCAACCCATGCTGAGCCCCTTCAAAACCCTGCTAGCCCAATTTTTTAACCTGCCGGAAGACGTCACCGCGTCCGTCAGTGACGCACATGGCTTGCAGCTGGCTACTGCCGTGCTGCTGGTCGAGGTGATGCGCTCGGACACCCACATCCGCGACACCGAGCGCGCCGCCGCCGTATGGGCACTGCGCAACAAGTTCGCACTGACCGACGGCGAAATGCAGCAGCTCCTGGCCCAGGCAGAACACACGGCCGGCAGCAGCAACGACTACTTCCGCTACACCAGCGCCATGAACGAACACTTCACGCAAGCCCAGAAAATCCAGGTGGTGGAGCATATGTGGCAGGTTGCGTTCGCCGATGGCCACCTGGACGCGCACGAGAACCACGTGATCAGCAAGGTCGCGGGCTTGCTGCACGTCACCCACGGCGAATACATTGCGGCCAAGCTGCACGCCAAGCAGGCGGCTGGCTTGGCCTGAAAAGCGGCCGCTGACCGCAGATGGCTGGCTACAGGATTTGTTTTGCTATTTTTTTGATAGCTACATACACATAAACCACGAGGGCTGTAGGCCAATTCTTCTTAAGGCTACACTGCGCAGCAACCAGGAAAATCCGCACATGGAACCGTCAGACACCCACCCGCCCAAGACCCGCACATTCAACACCATGCGGGCCAAGGGCCTGGGGCTTGTCGCCCTGGGTTTTGCGATGTTGAGCTTGCCACTGTTCGCGGGCGAGTCGCCCATGCTGGCGGCCTATGCGGGAGCGCTGCGCCCTGCCGGCTGGTTTGCGCTGGTCGCAGGCGTTGTGCTTCTGGGCATCCACCACGTTCGCAACGCCAAACGGGCAGTGGCCAAAACGGCTATCCTGCCGCAGAGCGAACAGGTCGCGCCCGCGCCCACGGGACAGCCCACGCTGCGCGACATTCGGGCCGAAGTCCAGAAACGGCAGCAGGCCGGGAAGCACTGAACCGGAGGTGACTCAATTGACCATTGTTCGCTACCTGATCTGCGGCACGGTGTTGGCGGCGTGGTCGAGCGTTGCACTGGCGCAAGCGTGCGTCAAGAGCGTGCGCTGGTTCTCGGATGTGCCCTACGCGCACCGTGATGCCGACGGTGAAATCCGGGGCCTCAATATCGATATTGCACGCACGGCGCTGAAACAGATGGGGTGCGAAGCGCACTTTGTCGAGCTGCCCTGGGCCAGGGCCCTGGTCGAGCTCGAACAGGGCCGACTCGACATTCTGCCCGGGGCTCTGCGCAAGCCCGAGCGTGAGGCATATGCCTACTTTTCCCGGCCGATCAATCGTTCACCCAATGTGCTCTTTATCGGAAAAGCGGCGGCCAAAAAATACCGCATCAATAAACTCTCGGATTTGCTGGGTACCGATTTCCGTCTGGCGGCGCAGATCGATGTCTCCTATGGCGCTGACTCCGATGCCTTGTTGAAGAACCCCGCCTTCAAGGCCAACCTGAGCCCGCTGACAATGCGACTGGGCGCCTGGAAGATGCTGGAACGCGACCGCATCGACGGAATCATTGCCGACGAGGTCACCGGCCTGCTGGAGCTGCAACGGCTTGGGTTGGCAGACATCGTTTCAGACACCCGGGTCATCGTGTCGGAAGAGCCTGCAGCGTATGCGTTCAGCAAGAAAACCAACAGCCAGGACTTTGTCAAAGCCTTCGACAACACATTCAATGCGATGTTGGCTGACGGCCGCTACAAGGAGATCGCGCAGCGCCATCTGCCGTGTCCCGTTTCCGTGGGAAACTTGGGCTGCAAGTAAGCCCATTGGCCCATCCGTAGACTTCCCGCTTCAGCCATCCACTCACATTCAGGAAACCACCATGCCCCAACTCAAACTCTCCTACTTCGACTTTCACGGCGGCCGTGCCGAGCCCATTCGCCTGGCCCTGGCCATTGGCGGCGTGGCGTTTGAAGACCACCGCTTTACCTTCCCCGAGTTTGCCGAGGTACGCAAGACCGTGCCCTTTGGCCAGGTGCCCGTGCTGCACGTGGACGGTGTACTGGTGACACAGAGCGACGCCATACTGCGCTATGCGGGAAAGCTGGCAGGCTTGTACCCAGCAGACGCCCACCAGGCGCTGCTGTGCGATGAGGTGGCGTACGTGGTGGAAGAAGCCGGCGTCAAACTCGGCCCCAGCTTCAGCATGAAGGGCGATGAGCAAAAAGCGGCGCGCGTGGCACTGGTCAATGGCTCCATGCCAGTGTACCTGGGCTGGCTGCAGAAGCAACTGCTGGCCCACGGCGGTGAATACTTTGCCGACAACCGCCTCACCGTGGCCGACCTGAAGGTGTTTGTGGATGTGCGCGGCCTGAACTCCGGCCGCCTGGACCACGTGCCCACCGATCTGGTGGAACAGGTCGCCCCCGCGCTGAACGCCCATATGCAGCGCGTTGCCCAGCATCCGGCCGTGGTCGCGTATTACGCCAAGTTCGGCGCAAACTAGGGCAAAGCCCACCTCAGGTACGAGGCGCACATGCAGCAGCACATCACCGGACATTTCGACGTCACGCTGACGCCCCAGGCCGCCAGCCCCGGCATTGAAACCGCCAGGCTGGGCCGCCAAACGCTGAGCAAGCAATTTCACGGCGACTTGAACGCGCACAGCCTGGGCGAAATGTTGGCCGCCGGTACCGAAGTCAAGGGCTCGGCCGGCTATGTCGCCATCGAACAGGTTACCGGCACGCTACTGGGCAAACCCGGCAGTTTCGTGCTGATGCACACCGGCACCATGAACCGTGGCACACCACAACTGACGGTGCAGGTGGTGCCCGATTCAGGCACCGATGCGCTGACCGGCCTGACCGGGCAGATGGGTATTCAGATCACGGACGGGAAGCATTTCTACACCTTTGATTTCTCGCTGCCTTAGTCGCAAATCCCTTGAAATCGCGCCATTCCACGGTTTTCGCGTCAAATCCAGTGCAATAGAAATATTGCGACATTTTATTTGTCGTGAAAATCACTTGCGCGACAAATTAAATGTCGCGATACTGTCGTCATAGCACTCGGAAATGACGCGTATGCCCAGAGTTACATCCCAACAAGAGCTTGACCGCTTGGTCGAACTGATCTTTTCGCACCAAAATGGAATAGCCATTGACGGTCTTTTACAGGCCCTGGGTGATAGTCTGAAACGCCGCACCTTGCAGCGTCGGCTAGCGCTTTTGGTTGCGCAAAAACGTATCTATACGCTGGGTGAGGCGCGCGCTGTGCGCTACATGGGTACGCCAATCGGCACGGTATCTGGCTCTTTGCGGTTCACCGGGCAGGCGGTCGGAGAGGTTTACGTACCGACCTCTCCGGAGGGCGATGAAATCAAAGCATATGTTCGCCAGGCCCGTCAATTGCGTCAGCCTGTTGGTTACAAGTTGGAGTTTCTGGAGCAGTACCACCCCAATCAGACGGCTTACCTGCCGCAAGGACTACGCGATCAACTGCACGCCTTGGGACGCTCGCCAGCAGACCAGACAGCGGCCGGCACGTTTGCCCGCGATATTCTTAACCGCTTGCTAATTGACCTGTCGTGGGCTTCTTCGCAATTGGAAGGCAACACCTATAGTCGCCTGGACACCGAGCGGCTAATTGAGTTTGGCCAAGCGGCGGAGGGAAAAAATGCGCTGGAGACACAGATGATCCTCAACCACAAGGAGGCCATCGAATACCTGGTGCACAACCCCGAGCATGCCAGCCTGACGGCAGACACTGTCATCGCATTACATGCCTTTTTGTCCGATGGTTTGATGACCGACCCGATGGCCGTGGGGCGCCTCCGCCACCGCGCCGTGGAGATTCACGGTAGCGTCTATATGCCCGTGGCCCTGCCGCAGCGGCTCGAAGAATTGTTTGGCATCGTCCTCCAAATGGCGGCAGAGATTGATGATCCCTTTGAGCAAGCCTTCTTTTTGATGGTGCACTTGCCTTACCTGCAGCCCTTTGAGGATGTCAACAAGCGCGTTTCACGCCTGGCCGCCAATATTCCCTTTATTCGCCACAATCTGTGCCCGCTGTCCTTTATCGACGTGCCGCAAAAGGCCTACGTGGATGCAATGATTGGTGTGTATGAGTTGAACCGTATCGAGCTTCTGCGCGATGTGTTCGTCTGGGCCTACGAGCGCTCGTGCCAGCAGTACGTCGCGGTGAAGCAAAACCTGGTGCCGCCAGACATCTTTCGCTTGCGCTACCGGCTAGCGCTCAGCGAAGTCATTGCCGCCATTGTCCGCAAAGGTGAGCCAGCTACCGGCGCGAACATCCGCGCCCGCCTTCCCTCCACGGTGGCAGTTGCGGATGCGGACCACTTTGTCGCACTGGCATTGGGTGAGTTCAAAACCTTGCATCCCGGTAACGCAGTCCGTTTTGGTATCGGTCCTTTAGAGTTTTCAGCGTGGCAAGACCTGCAAGAAGCACGCGACTGAGTCTGGGGTGCGCATGGTGATGTCATTGGGCTACTTTTTTTGTAGCTACGAACTCAATTCCCTCGAGGGCTAAGACCCGACTACACCAACAACCTCGGACGCCCGATGGCGCACCCGGCGCACATCCTCGTCCAGACCTAGGCTGACAAAAAAATACTTACCCCTACCCGCTGTGGGCTAGGTTGTGGATAACAGTGTTCAGAAGCCGCCGAAGCCGCGCCAGGCTTGGCGTTCCAGACGGTGCCCGGTTTTTAAGCGCCGGCGTTGAGCGCGGCATCTTCCCTTTGCGGGTGTGTTAAGGCAGAATTTAATCATGGTGACTGTGGAATTTGCAGCCAGTCTGCGCCGCCACGTGCAGTGCGCGCCCCAGCGCGTGGCCGAAGGCAGTCTGCGCGCCGTGCTGGACGCTGCACTGGCCGCCGCACCGGAGCTGGCGCACTATGTGTTCGACGACCAGGGCAACGTCCGCAAACATGTGGCCGTTTTCATCAACAAAACCATGTTGCAAAACCGCCAGAAGCTCGATCAGATGCTGGCCCCCGGCGACAGCGTGCTGGTGATTCAGGCGCTTACCGGCGGTTAACGTGGCCCCCACGTTCGCCCACTGTTTGTGGCTCTCTGCCCCCCGAGGGGGCCGCATTTCACTATGAGGAGATCTGTCGTATGCAAACACTTTTGGTAGCCAGCCGCAAAGGCCTGTTCGTGGTACGCGGCCACGGCATGCACTGGGCCATTGTCTCCCACCACTTTGCCGGTGACCCGGTCACCCAGGTGCTGGTCGATCCCCGCAATGGCGACTGGTACGCCGCCCTGCGCATGGGGCACTTTGGCGTCAAGCTGCGCAAGAGCAGCGACCAGGGTGCGCATTGGGCCGAGATCACGTCGCCCGCCTTTCCGCCCAAGCCGACGGAAGGCCCCTTCGCAGACGACCCCACGCCCTGGAATGTGGAAATGGTGTGGAGCCTGGCGGCCGGCTCCGCGGCCCAGCCCGGCACGCTGTGGGCCGGTTGCATGCCGGCGGGGCTGTTCAAATCCGAAGACGGTGGACTGAACTGGGCGCTGAACACCGCGCTGTGGTTGGAGCCGCGCCGCCTGGACTGGATGGGTGGCGGCAACGATTACCCGGGCATGCACTCGCTGCTGGTCGACCCGCGCAACGCGCAGCACCTGACGCTGGCCATCTCCTGTGGCGGCGTGTGGCAAACGCGGGACGGTGGCCAGTCCTGGAGCCTGACCGCCGATGGAATGAAGGCCGACTACATGCCGGCCGACAGCGCCCAAGACCCCAACACACAGGACCCGCACCGCATGGTGCAGTGCGCCGCGCAACCCGATGTGCTGTGGGTGCAGCACCACTGCGGCCTGTACCGCTCCCTTGATGCGGGCCACAGTTGGCAGGGCATCGCGGCGCCCGCCCCATCCGGCTTTGGTTTTGCCGTGGCCTGTGATCCGGTCAATCCGCTGCGCGCCTGGTTTGTGCCGGCAGAGGCCGACACGCACCGCTACGCCGTCGACGGGAAAATGGTGGTCAACCGCACGGACGATGGCGGAGCCAGTTTTAAAACCTTCAGCGACGGACTGCCGCACCAACACGCCTACCACCTGGTCTACCGCCACAGCCTGGAGCTGGCCCCCGACCGGCAGACCCTGGCCATGTCGTCCACCACCGGTGGCCTGTGGATCAGCCCCGATGCCGGTGAACACTGGCATTGCGTCTCCAAAGACCTGCCGCCCGTGGCCGCGCTGGGATGGGTGGCGCCTTAACCTTGGGTCGAGCGCGCCGCCAAGCCAAAAAAACGCGCGATCTTTTCAGCCAGCGTTTGGGATTCCTGCTGCAGCAGCTGCGCGCTTATGCTGTCCACCGAATGCTCCGCGCCGGGCACGACGTGCAGGTCGTACACCGCGCCGGAGTCCTGCCAGACGCGTGCCGTTGCCGCTTCGGACACAAAGTCCACACGGGCCAGGCCCTTGCCACGGCCCCCGCCTACCGGCACGTTCTGGTCGTCCGCGCCATGGATCGCCAGGATGCGCTTGCCCCGTGCTGACGGGCAGCGGGTGGCGCCCGACTCCAGCGGGCCAGAGATGGGCACGGCCGCGGCAAAGAGCGTGGTCTCGCACATCACGCGCTGCGTCATCATCGCGCCATTGGAGTGGCCCACGCCAAAAATGCGGCTGCGGTCCACGCCATAGCGCTGGGCGATGTCTTCCACCGCGCTGCGGATATAGCCCACGTCGTCGGTGTTCTTTTCAACCGGTTGACCGCAGCAGGCGCCGGCGTTCCAGCCCAGCTTGTCGGCCCCCAGAAAGCGGGCCACCGGTGTGCCATTCAGATACGCCACGACAAAACCGCCCGCGTCTGCCGCAGCGTTCAGGTTGAGCGCGGTCTCGATCCGCCCGCTTGCGAGGCGCTGCGCGTTGCCCAGCCCGCCGTGCAACACCACGACCAAGGCGCGGCTACCGAATGCTGGCAAGGTGGTTGGGGCGTAGACCAGTGCCGCGCGACCCGCAAGGGTCTCGCTCACGGGTTCCGCAGCGCTGGCGCCAAGACACGCCAGCGTGCACGTTGCCGCTACAGCAATCGAGAACGCCCGTTGCAGAAGAATGGAATGCGCCATGGTGGAAATGGTGTGGACCGTGAACAAAAACAGCGGCCACTGTATAGCCAATCCGCCGACGGCACGATTGACGAAAAATCGACGGGGCGTCGGAGTGTCAGGGCCTCAGAGCCAGGCCACCATGCACATGGCGCACCGCGGTGTGCCCCTGGCTGTGCAGCCACTGGGCTACTTTCAGGCTTCGGTTGCCGCTACGGCACACCAGCACCACGGGTGCCGCACCGGGCGCGCACCACGGCGGCATCTCGGCAGTCAGCGCGCTGACCGGGGCGTGGATGGTTTTCCATGCACCGTGGCAAATGCCTCCGCTGACCTGGTGCTCCACCCCTTCGCGCAGGTCCACCAGGCAGGCGCCGGGATGGGTTCGCAAATAGTCGTCCAGCTCGGCCCACTGCAACGTAAAGGCAGCGGCATCGACCGCGCAGCCATCGGCGGCCAGTGCCGGTGCTGGCGCCGACGGCGCATCCGCCACTGAACCATCCGCCACCAGCGCCCGTGCAGCCTGCTCCGCCTGCAAGGCCTCGCCGCAGCGGGCAATGGCCGCACACGCAGCAATCACTGTGTGTGCCGTAGTCAGCGCCCCGATGGACAACCGCACCGCCGATTCGCAACGCCAGGCGGGCAAGCCCATGGCCACCAGCACATCGCTGGGTGTGGCCTTGGCGGCGCTGCAGGCACTACCCGCGCTGAGGCGCAGTCCAGCGGCGTCAAACACATCAACCAGGGTTTTGCTGGGCAGGCCGGGCACCGAAAAATTCAGCGTGGTGGGCAGGCACTGCGCCAGCGGCGCGTTGAACACGATGGCGGGAAAGGCCTTGCGCAGGCTTTGCTCCAGCTGGTCTCGAAAGCCCCGCAGCGTGGCGTGGCTGGCAAAGGTTTGCCCCTGCTGCAGGGCTTGCAGCACCGCGCCAAAGGCCGCGATGGCTGGCATGTTTTCGGTGCCACTGCGCAGGCCGCCCTCTTGTCCGCCACCGGCCATCAGCGGCGTAAACGGTGCACCGCGGCGCACGTAGAGCAGGCCAACACCCTTGGGCGCGTACAGCTTGTGGCCGGAAAACGTGGCGTAGTCGATGCCGGTGCGCTGCAAATCCAGGTCCAGCTTGCCCAACGCCTGCACACAGTCCACCAGCCACAGCGGGCGATGGGGCGCCGCGCCCAGCAGGCGGTCGATGCCGGCCATGTCACCCACGACACCGGTCTCGTTGTTGGCGGCCATGGTGCACAGCAGTGCGGTGCGGGGCAGCCAGAAGGCCAGGGTTTGCAAGTCGTATTGGCCGTTTGCATCCACCGGCAGGGCGCGCAGCTCCAGGCCGAGACCCAGCACCGCGTTCCAGTGCGCCAGCGCCTGGGGCACGGCCTTGTGCTCGGTGGCACCATAGACCAGCACGTCGGCGGCGTCCGGGTTCGCCGCGCGGCGCGCTCGGATCGCGCACAGGGCCGACAGCACCGCGGTTTGAATGCCCTCGGTGGCGCCGCTGGTGAACACCACATTGCCCTCGCCCGCACCCACCACATGCGCAGCACTCTGGCGCGCCTGGTTCAGTACGGCCTTGGCCACCAAGCCGTGCGAATGGCTGCTGCTGGGGTTGCCATACTGCTCCGACATCACACGCGTGGCCGCGTCTATGGCCGCGGGCAAGACGGGGGTGGTGGCGTTGGAATCAAGGTAAATGGTTTGGGGCATGGCGACGGCGACGGGGGACACACAAGAAGCTGACGAGTGTAAAAAATGGATGGCGCAAACGTATTCCAAAATTCATTCAAATAGCTCAAGATATAGAATGAATTTCCGCATAAATCAGTTTTCAGGAAATTTATATGCTTGATCGTCTGGATCTTCAGATTTTGGATGCTTTGCAGCGCGACGCCACGCTGTCCATGGTGGAGCTGGGTGCACAAGTGGGTCTGTCCAGCACCCCGTGCTGGAAGCGGGTGAAGCGCATGGAAGACGAAGGCCTGATCGAACGGCGCGTGGCCATCGTCAACCGCAAGGCTGTGGGCTTGCCAGTGACGGTGTTCGTCAGCATCCGCGCCGGCCAGCACGATGAAAAATGGCTGGCCCGGTTTGCTGCGGTGGTCAGCGCCCTGCCCGAGGTGCAGGAGTTTCACCGCATGAGCGGCGATGTGGACTACCTGCTCAAGGTTGTGGCCTCCAGCATTGAGGGCTACGACCGTTTCTACAAGAAGCTGATCAGCCTGGCCGACATGGCAGGCGTGTCGTCGGCGTTTTCCATGGAGCAAATCAAGAGCACCACGGCGCTGCCCCTGGTGTGACGCAAACCGCCACAATGGCGCCCAGGAGAACACGCATGAAAACATGGAAGCTGTTGGCCAAGGTGGTCGTGGTGCTGGCACTGTTGGTACTGGCACTGCTGGCTGCCACCTGGGGGGTCTTACGCCTGCCCGCCTTTGGTGGGACGTGGGAGGGCGCGCGGCTGGCACGCATGCAGCAGTCGCCGCAGTTCACCAATGGTCGGTTTGAGAACACGCCGCCCTACGTCAGCAAACTGTCGGTGCTGCGCGAGCTGCACGACTTTCTGGGTGACGAGGTGCGCGAGCCCGCTTTCGAAGTGCCTGTCCTGAAAATGTCGGCCGACGATTTGGCCCGGCCCGTGGCGTCCGGCCTGCGCAGCTGGTGGCTGGGCCACGCCAGTGTGCTGGTCGAGATCGACGGCGTGCGCATCCTGACCGACCCGGTGCTGTCGCAGCGGGCCTCACCGTTCCAGTTCATCGGCCCGGCGCGGCTGCACCCTGCCCCGCTACCACTGGAGCAGTGGAAGAATATTGACGCGGTGGTGATCTCGCATGACCACTTCGACCATCTGGACATGGACACCATCAGCCACCTGGCGCGCGGCGGTACGCAGTTCTATGTCGGCCTGGGCATAGGCGCGCACCTGGAGCGCTGGCAGGTGCCCACCAATCAGATCCACGAGATGGACTGGTGGGAGCACGCCGAACTCAAGGGCGTCACCATCCACTGCACACCGGCGCGCCACTACTCGGGGCGTACCAGCATGAACAACTCCACGCTGTGGGCCTCATGGATGATCCGGGGGCCGCAGCATGCGCTGTACTACAGCGGCGACACCGGCTATGCCGACCACTTCAAGACCATACGTGCGCGGCTGGGGGCGCCCAACCTGGCGCTGATCAAGGTCGGTGCCTATGGCGATACGTGGATGGACATCCACATGAATCCCGAGTCCGCCGTCCAGGCCCACCAGGACCTGGGCGCCACCACCCTGCTGCCCGTGCACTGGGCCACGTTCAACCTGGCCTACCACGACTGGGCCGCGCCAGTGGTGCGCACGCTGGCCGCCGCCAGGGCCCAGGGCGTGCAGGTGGTGACGCCCCGTGTGGGCGAAAAGTTTGAATGGGGTCAGCCGTTTGAAAACCGGCTCTGGTTCCAACCACCACCGGCGCAATAACGGCCGTCACCATCCATTCGCGGTATAAACCAGTCTCACCAACGAACTCCACTACGGATTCCTGCATGCTCCACTGGAAGACCCTGTCAGTCGCGTTGTTCGCATGTGCGCCGCTGTGTGCGCTGGCTTGGGGCAACCACAGTGTGGCGGCCTACCGCGCGCTGGAGGCCATGCCGGAAGTGGCCCAAGCCAGCCCGGTCGTGGTCGAGACGCTGGAGGCCTTTCTCAAGGCCGAAGAGCTCCCCATTGAAGCCCTGCTGGAAAGCCAGGACGCCTGGGCCCGTTCCAACCTAACTGCCTACCCGCGGCGCCCGGAGGCCCTGGCATTCAAGGCCAACCCCAAGCGCACGGATGGCGAGCGCCGGCAGGCTTTCCTGCAGGCCTTGCGGGTGGCCGGTGACAGCCGGTTTGCACTCTACCTGCAGAGCGACCCGGCCGACACCACCGAACTGGGGCCACCCCTGGCCTACACGGCGGTGCATACCTTGCCGGAGCCTGCCAAGACGGTGTACCGGTTTGTCAGTGTCAAGCCCGGCCAGACAGTCACGGTGCGCAACGTGGTGGCCACCGCGGCGCAGGAACCCGACCTGGGTCTGGATATCAACCTGTGGGACGACAGCCCCTCGGCCTGGGGCCCAACTTATGGATTTGGCAAACTGCCGTTCGGCAACCCGGCGGTCAATTACTCGACGCAGGCACCGTTTCACATGGGGTTCTTCCACGAAGACCCCGTCGTCTATCTGGCGGCACCGTTTCTCAAGCGCACCTTCCCGGTGCTGCGCACCCACCAGTACGCCACACTGGCGGCACTGGCCTTTCGAACCGGCCATCCTTACTGGGGCTGGCGCTTTACCGGCCTGGCCCTGCACTATGTGCAGGACCTGACCCAGCCCTACCACGCCAGCCTGGCGCCGGGCCATTCCACCCTCAGCCTGCTGGCGACCAATCTGATGGCCATGCTGGGGCGCACCAAGGCCAAGGAGGAACTGATCGTGCTGTTGTCCAACCGCCACCTGGCGCTGGAAAAGTACCAGGCCGAAACACTGTGGGTCGCCTCTACCGCGAGCCAGAGCGACCACCCCATGCTGCGCGCACTGCGCAACCCGGTTGAGGACGCGCGCTACCCGGCGTGGTCCGACCTGTATGTGCGCGATGTCGTCGCGGCGCAGGCCAAGGCCCAGGCAAACGCGCTGGACGCCATCGTGGTCGCTGCCATGCCCAGCCAGTACGTGCTGGACCCGGCCTACGACTTTGGCGAGCATGAGGACAGCATCACGCTGCGCGAGACCTTGCTCAAGAGCGACCCCGCCAGGACCGGCCCGTTGAACAACAGCATCGCCGAATTGCTGGGCCACTTCGGCGCCCACAGCCGCAACGCTATTCGCGGCATCCTCAAGGCCGGCGCCATGCCAACCGTGCAAAACCAAGGAAAACCATGAAGAAGCTCAACGTCACCATCCATCTGGAACTGTCGGTACCGGATGACTGGGAACTGGTCACCACGTCGGAGGGTGGGCGGGTGTTGAAGCTGCCCAACCAGCAGTTTTTGGACCTCGCCATCGAGCCGCTGTTTGCCAGCGACCCCGAGGAAACCTGGAGCAGCGCAGACAACGAGGACGCCATGAACGACATCCTGGACATGGTCGAGAGCGAAGAAGTGGTCTACGAATTTGTAACCCACTAAGACAGGCCAGGCGCGGGTACCAACTGTCCGTCCACAATTTGAATCTGCCGCGCGCAGCGGCTAGCCAGTGCAGGGTCATGCGTGACAATCAAACAGGCCGACTGCTGCTGTTGGTTGACACTGTGCAGCAACTCAAAAATATCGTTTGCACTGTGCGTATCCAGGTTGCCGGTTGGTTCATCGGCCAGAATCAGTCGGGGCGACAGTGACAAGGCACGCGCCACCGCCACACGCTGCTGCATGCCGCCTGAAAGCTGCGAAGGCCGCTTGTCCGCGGCGTCCTTGAGTCCGACCTGCTCCAGAAGACGCAGTGCCACGTCCTTTGCCGCGATGGTGGGCCAGCCCGCGTCAATGATGGACGGCATCATGACGTTTTCCAGGGCTGTGAATCCCGGCAGCAGATGGTGAAACTGGAAGATAAATCCGATGGCACGTCCGCGCAGTGCCGTGACTGCGGCATCATCCAGGCCCTCCGTATCCTGCCCCCCCACCAAGATTTGACCGCTGGTGGGCTTCTCCAACAAACCGATGAGGTTGAGCAAGGTGCTTTTGCCCGAACCGGATGGGCCGGTGAGCGCCGCAAACTCGCCGTCGCGGATACTCAGGTCAATTCCGTGCAGCACCTCGGTGACAACCGGCGTGCCCATGCCATAGCTCTTGCGGATCTGGTGCAGTTCAATGATGGAAGTCATGGAAGTCGAGCCTGTCAAACGCGTATCGCCTGCACAGGATCCAGCCGTGCAGCCCGCCGTGCCGGTAGAACTGCCGCCAGCAAACCAACCCCCAACGCCAGTGCGCACGCCGACACGACCACCGAAAGTTCAAGCTCGCCGTTGACAAGCGCTGACCCGTCGGCATTGCGCGTAATCTTTGCAAAGAAATTGAGCAACGCCAAGGCCAGCCCGGAGCCCAGCGCTGATCCCACCAGGCCATAGAGCCCCCCCTGCAACAGGAAGACTGACATGATGCGCCAGGGGCTCGCGCCCATCGCCCGCAAAATACCAATTTCCTTCTGCTTCTGCACGACAGACACCACCAGCACACTGGCAATACCCACCGCCACGATCACCGTCACAAAGAAGCGAATCAGGTTGTTGGACATACTCTGGCTATTGAGGGCCGACAGCAACTGGGCATTGGTCTGCATCCAGCTGTCCACCGTGAGGCCCGTCTGGGCCTGCAGTTGCCGGGCGGTGGCGTCTGCGGCAAACAAATCAGCCACGCGCAAATCAATCTGCGTGATGCCACCGGGCAGGTTTAGCAAAGACTGCGCAACCTTGATGCTGGTGAATACCCAGCGGCGATTGAGGTCGCGATTGCCGATTTCAAAAATGCCTGCGACGCTGAACAGGTCGTCGCGACCGTCCATGGTGACCAACCTCAGCTTGTCTCCGACCGCGAGTCCCAGGTCTTTAGCCAGTTCGATTCCAATGACGGTATTGGTGCCACTCACGTCAAACTGCCCATTCTGGAGATACTTTGGCATGCGGACAATGCGTTGAAAGGCCGTCGCATCCACACCCATCAGGGCAACCGACTGGCTGGCATCGGCACGTGCCGCAAACCCGGCACCGGAAACCATCGGCGACACCGCCAGCACACCCGGAGTCTGTGCCGCCAACTGCGCGACGGATGCCCATTGGTCAACACCCCGCAAACGCTGCGCACGCGGCTGGATGATGGCCGCAGTGCTGTCTGGCGGCAGTGACGTGCGGTTAACTGCTTGGGGCGCACGGATCACGATGTGCGCCTGGCTGCCCAGTGTCTTGTCGATGATGGACACCTGGAGTTGGCTAATCAGGGTCGTCAAAAAAATAATCACCGCTACCCCGCCAGTGACTCCGGCCAGGATCAGCAGCGTTTGCATGCGCCCCTCGCGCAGGTAGCGCAAACACACCATCCATGCAAAAGGAAGTCGGAAAGCCATAGTCAATGAAGGCCTGCAACTACTGTTTTGAAGCGGCTACGGGCTGCACACCCGCTTGCACGGCGCGCCGGCTCTGTTCCCGGACCCGTGCACCGTCCTCTACCGCTGTGGTTGCCGCAATGACCCGGTCCCCGACCGCCAGCCCCTTGGCAATCTGGGTCGTGCCGATGCCCCGCAGACCCGTTGCAATGTCCACCCGCCTGGCAAAACCGTCCCGAATGACCAGCACATAGTTCGAGCCATTGGGGTCCCGAAAAATGACATCACTGGGCAGCTTCAAGGCATTGGGTTCCTGGGCAGTGATGATTTCTACGCTCACCGTCATGTCCGGCCGCAGAAAATCGACTGCCTTGTCCACCCGCAGTCTCAGGTCAACCGTTCCGCGCTGGGCATCTACAGCCGGCGCGATGTAGGTCAACACGGCACTGAATGCACGCTCTGGATAAGCATCAGCCGTGGCGCGCGCGGCCTGCCCCAGCTTGACGTAGTTCAGGTTCTTCTCATCCACGCTGGCATGGATACGGGTCTCGTCCCCACTGACCAGGGTCAGGATGGTGCGTCCAGGTTGGGCAGTGTCGCCCGGATCGGCCACGCGGCTAATGATGGTGCCGGCCGCGGGTGCGCGCAGGGCCAGCTGGTCCAGGCGGGTTTCCGCCGCCTTTTGGGCCGCAAGCACTTGGGAAAGGCGGCTTTGTGCCAGGGCCCCCTCAGCGCCGTTGATGCCATTGCCCGTAGCCTGCGCGTTGGCAGCGAGGACCGCAGACGCACTGGCGATTGCAGCACGCTGGGCATCGTCCAGGCGGGACTGGGAAACAAACCCTTGCTGAAACAAGTCTCGGGTGCGTACCAACTCGCGCGCAGCCTGTGCGTCCGCCGCCCGCGCCTGCTCGAGTAGTTGCAGGCTGACCGGTTCCTGAACCGCAGCCAGCTGGCGCATGCGGCCACGGGCCTCGGTGACAGCTGCTGCAGCTTGCGCAAGGGCGGCAGAGGCTTCGTCGTCACGCAACTGCACCAAAACCTGCTGCGGCTTGACGACATCGCCTTCGCGCACCAAGATGGCTTCGATACGGGCGGTGCTTTGACTTGCGATGTCAGTGCGGGCCGCGCTGGCAATACGCCCTGTGGTGACGACAGACTGCACCATGGGGCCTTGCACCACCTCCACCACTTCAACCGGTAGACCGCGGCGGGCCAATGAAAAGACGACTGAAATGCAAACGACCAGAACCACAAGCCAGACCAATCGTGTACGGGTACTCTTCATGCCTCCATTGTGCGCGAAGGCTGTGGTTTGGCAGAGTGCGCTAACCAACGCAGGGCGTTCGTTAAACTCCACCCCGAGTCCGTCAACTGTTTCTCGCCCGCAAAGAATGCTGGCCCGCCGAAGAAAGTCCATGTGACACTTTTGACCCTGAGTCCTGTGAATACCAATGTACACAGCGTGCATTTGCCCGACGGCCTGCACGTGGGCAACCTCAAGCGCATTGGCGACGTGTGGAAGTTCAAGG
>ERZ724516.188-NODE-188-length-38471-cov-7.968711_pt1 | contig 38471 bp, 32 predicted proteins | sample MGYA00376049_ERZ724516 | MGnify/ENA primary metagenome ERZ724516 (study PRJEB28724, sample SAMN07190886) | activated sludge metagenome | isolation source: activated sludge of sewage treatment plant in Hong Hong | place: USA: Christiansburg, Virginia | collected... | reverse complement strand
TTGCCAAAGTTGGCGCAACCTGCGGGGGGCAAACCATGAAGCAACAATGGCAAAAGCTCGCGGTCCGTATTGACGCCATGCAATTGCGGGAACGGGTTTTTTTGTTCCTTGCCATCATCATTTGCTGTGTGGCTCTTGCGGATGCGGTGTGGTTGTCTCCGGCGCAGTTGGCCCACAAACAAATCACCCTCCGGCAGGCCGCCCAAGGGGCCGAATTGCAGCGCCTGCGCGACGAACTCAAAACCGTGGCTCATCCAGTGGATGCCAGCAAGACGGTGCGGGACGATATCGCGGCCACAAACCGGATGTTGGATGGCGTTAACGCAGAAATCAAAGCGGTGGCCCCATTGGCTGAGGGCGGGCCTGCCATCGAACAGGTCTTGGTGCAGTTCCTGCGTCGGCAGGAGGGCCTGAGTCTGCTGAGCACGCGAACCGTTGGAACAGCCGCACCCGCAGGGCCAACAACCTCAGGGACCCAGCCGGTGCTGTCCCGCCGTGGTCTTGAATTGAGTGTGTCTGGTTCCTACGCTGATCTGGTGCGCTACGTGAGTACGCTCGAGACTGCACTGCCCAGCCTACGGTGGGGTGCGCTGCAGCTCAAGGCCAGCCAACAAAAGCCCGAGATGACCTTGCAGGTTTATGTGGTCGGGGTGCCGCTATGAACCGAACGACCCGTTATGTCGCGCTAGGGACTTTGGCCCTTACGATTGCAGTGCATACCCTTCCGGCGCCTGCGCAAGTGCTGCGCGACCCCACGGTGGCACCGGGGGAGGTCGACGCGCCAACGGGCAGCTCTCCGGCGGGTTTAGATGGCATGAGCGTTGTGGTGCGTGATGGCCGTCCGTTCCTGGTGGTCGGAACCCGTCTCTATGCGCCAGGAGACCGTTTCGGGGCGATGCGCGTGGAGCGCATTTCCGAGACCGAAGTGGTCTTGCACGATGGCAATGGACGGGTTCGCGTTCCGCGTTTCACCGGCATTGAGCGCAAGACCGTTGTCGATCCGGTCCGTTGCACGACCGCCAAACCTGTCAAACCCGGCGAACGCGCAACAGCCCTAACGCCAGCGCGTGCGTCGTCTGCTGCCGTGGTCAAGGCGCCTCTGTCAATCAACCCGCCCCGTGATCGTGCCCGACCAAAGTCCTCCCCAGGCGCTGGCGCTCCGTGCGAAGATCGGCCATCGTGAATTCACGCACATGACCACCCAAACTGCCACCATGATCGAAAAGTTTCCAACCGGCCCGTCGGCTGCTGCCTCACCGCTGCGTGGGTGGGTAGCAACCGGAGTTGGCTGCCTGCTGGGGACCACCCTGCTTGTCGGCTGCGCTGCGGATCGTCCTTTGCGCACACCTGACGTCACCGAGGCCGTGCGCGCCGAACTTGCGCCCGTGAGCAAGGCGCCAACCTCGGTGCCCGTGAACGTGAGCGAGGCGCTGGCCGAACCTGTGCCCAGGGTGGCGCCGGTGGTTGCCGAGCCACGTCTCGATCTCTTGGTCAACAATGCCCAGGCCCGTGAGGTGTTTCTGGCCATTGTGGCGGATACCCGCTACAGCATGTTGATGCATCCGGACGTGGCGGGAACCTTGTCAGTAACCTTGCGCGGCGTCACCGTGACCGAAGCCCTGGAAGCCATTCGTGATGTTTATGGTTACGACTTCAAGATCGAGGGACGGCGCATCACGGTTTATGCGCCTACGCTGCAAACGCGGGTGTTCACCATCAACTACCCCCATGCGTTGCGCGTTGGCACTAGCGAATTGAGGGTTTCGTCCGGCGCAAGTGGCAATAGTAGCAATGGCGCCAATACGAGTGGGGCCGCAGGCACAGCGAGCGTGACCGGAAGCGGTGGCGCATTGAGCCAGCAGCAAGAGAGCAGCAGCGTATTGACCAACTCCCGAACCGATTTTTGGGCGGAACTGACCGATGCGGTTAAAGGCATGCTGGGTGGTGGCACCGGTCGCAATGTCATCACCAGCCCGCAAGCCGGAATCATGGCAGTGCGGGCTATGCCGGACGAGTTGCGCCAGGTCGCGCAGTTTTTAAAGGCGGCCCAGGTGGCCGTTGAGCGTCAGGTGATGCTGGAGGCGAAAATTGTCGAGGTCGAACTTCGGGATGGTTTTCAAAGTGGTATCGACTGGTCAGCGCTGCGCAATGCCGGTAAATACACAGGCGTGATGGGAAGTGTTGGCGGCGGAACCGCTAACAATGTGCTGATCAATGGGGTTACCTACAACGTACCCGGATTTCCCTCCGGCGCGAATTCCGCGTTGGTCGGCGCGCAGACCCTGCCAACCGCCGGTGGCGGCCTGTTTGGTTTGGCGCTGGCCACCGACGGATTCCAGGCGGTGCTGGGTTTTCTGGAGACACGTGGCGACATCCAGATCCTGAGCAGTCCGCGTATTGCAACCATGAACAACCAGAAGGCCCTGTTGAAAGTGGGAACCGATGAGTTCTTCGTGACCGGTTTTACCAGCGGCACATCCACCAACACCACGACGACCGGCGCTCAAACCGGTAACGGAACCACGATCAATGCGGTCACGCCGATAATTTCCTCCATGTTTTCAGGTATTGCGCTGGATGTGACGCCGCAAATTGACGAAGGCAACAACATTACTCTGCATGTTCGACCATCCGTCACCTCCATTACTGAAATCAGCAAGAAGTTGGGAGCGTCGGTCGGGGAATTACCCCTTGCTTCACGATCGGTCAACGAGTCCGACACCATGGTGCGCATTCAGGATGGCAATATCGTGGCGATTGGCGGGCTGATGCAGATTGAGTCCAGCCGCAAGGCGTCGGGACTGCCCGGCACATCGGAGGTGCCCTTCTGGTCGTCGGTGCTGGGCAACAAGGTCAATTCGGGTCGCAAGAAAGAGCTTGTGGTGCTGATCAAGCCCACCATCATCCGCAGTGCCGAGGACTGGGAAGCGCAAACCCGGCGCACCCGCGCGGCGCTGGATGACATGGATGCCACGCGTGCGCGTGTCATACGGCTGGATGGCAGCGTGCATGAGCCCGAACCTGAAGCTGCACGGACGGCACGCTGATGTATCTGGGGCATTTTTCATTGCGGGAAGCCCCATACTCGATCACGCCGGATTCGGCCTTCTTTTACCCGCACGAGGGTGCGCAGGCCGCGCTCAATACCTTGCTGGTTGCTTTGCGCAGTGGAGAAGGTTTTCTGAAGATTGTGGGTGAAGTCGGGTGTGGCAAGACGGTGTTGTGCCGCCAGTTGCTCAAGACCCTGCAGGGTGAATGTGTGACGGCTTACATCCCCAACCCCGACATGGGGCCTGATGACCTGTTGATGGCGCTGGCGTCTGAGCTCAATATCAAGCTGCTCCCACCCATGGGTCGCCACAGCGTGCTCACTGCCCTGCGCGACTGTTTGTTGCAGCATGCACAGGAGGGGAAATCGGTTGTTGTCTGTATCGACGAGGCCCAGGCCATTCCCTTGCGCACGGTCGAGAGCCTGCGTCTGCTGTCAAACCTGGAAACCGAAAAACACAAACTGATCCAACTGGTTTTGCTCGGGCAGCCCGAGCTCGATACCAAGCTGGCGCGACCAGAGATTCGGCAACTGATGCAGCGGATTACTTTCAGCGAGTATCTGGGTCCGATGCCAGCCGACCGTGTTCCAACGTATCTAACCCATCGCTTGGCCACGGCTGCGGTGGACGCCCATACCGATATTCATGTGTTCGAGGCCGATGCGGCACGTGCCATCGCCACCATCAGCGGTGGGGTGCCGCGCCTGATCAATGTTCTGGCCAACAAATGCTTGATGCTGGCGTATGGCGAAGACGTGCACCGGGTGACCCGGGCGCATGTGCACCTGGCAGCCCGCGATACACCGGGTATGGTGCCGCGCCGACCCTGGTGGCGGCGACTCTGGCCGGGCCACTTCAGTCGTGATGCGGCACGGGTCTCGAGTGCCGCGCTGACGGAGCCGATCAGGAGCAAGTCGTGAGTGTCATCAACAAAATGTTGCGCGATCTGGACCATCGCCAGGCTGCCAACTCGCCTTTGCCCATGGATGGCACGGTGGCATTGCCGTTGACGGCCAAGCCAGGCCCGGACCTGGGGGCGCCAGGTTGGGTGGGTGCACCGGCCGGGTCGCAGCGTAAGTCCCGGGCGTGGCTGCTGGTGTCGTTTGGTTTTGCGGCCTTGCTGGTGGCTGGGGCGATCTGGTGGCAAACCAGCAACCGGCAAGTTGCGTCCACCACGGTGGCTACCGAAAAGGCGGCAACAGCACCCGCACCACTGACCAATTTACCCGGTTCGCTCGCTGCTGCGCCAGAGGCTAAAGACGCACCACAAAAGGTTCCGGCTGCAGCTTTAGTGGCTACCGAAGTGGCGCCGGCAGCCAAGACATTTGCAACCACTGCGCCCGATGGTATGGCTTTGCGCATGGATGACACATTGACTGTGGGGCGGGCGCTTGACGCTATCGTGGCAGCGCCAGCACCCAAACCTGTGCCATCCACCTTGGCGATGGCGCCCGTGGCGCCGGTCGCGCCAACGTCGGACGCTGCCCGTGTGTTGCCTGTCACACGTGCAGAGCGTGGCGCCGCACGGTCGGCCACTGCGAACGCCGTGGGTGGCGCAGCCCCGATTGCGATGGCCTCCCGGCCCGTGGTTTCGAGCGTACTGCCTGAAGCCGCTCCCCGCATTCAGCGCCAGCAGCAAGCTGGTGGTGATGCCCTGGCGCAGGCTCAAAACCTCTGGAATTCCGGCTCGCGGGAAGCCGCCCTGGAATTGATGCAGCAGTCGCTGGCTGCAGCGGAGCGTTCGGCCAAAGCCGACCCCGGCCCTGCAGCCGTGGCCCTGCTGACGCCGTTGGTGCGAGAGATGGCGCGTATGCAGTTGAGCGAGGGGCGGTATGGCGCCGTGTGGGAAATGTTGACCCGACTGGAGCCGTTTTTGGGTGCGCAGGCCGCTGACTTGTGGGCGATTAGAGCCAATGCGGCACAGCGCCTGGGACGGCACCAGGACAGCGTGCACGCCTATATGGTGGCTTTGCAGTCACGCCCGGAAGAACAACGTTGGCTTTTGGGGGCAGCTGTTTCGCTGGCGGCTTTGGGGAAGACCACCGCCGCCTCCGAGATGGCAGAAAAGGCCCGCGCCTTAGCGCCGGTCAGCAAGGAAATTGTGGCGTATCTGCGCCAGACGGGCGTAACTCTTAGAGACTGATATGCCTCAAGCCCTCGTAGAATAAGCGCGATTAGCTACTGTTTTAATAGCAATTGCGGATGGGCCGAGTCTCTACCTCTATCGGGTCAGGGTTCGCCGGTACTGCATGGCTTCAGCCAAATGGGCGACCTGGGTGTGGTGTGAACCGGCCAGATCGGCAATGGTGCGCGCCACTTTCAAGGCCCGGTGGGTGCCCCGGGCAGACCAGCCCAGACGCGTCGCTGCCACATTCAGAAACTTCACCGCGTCGCCGTCGAGCAGGATGTGTTGCGCGATGGCTTGACCTTGTAGGGCCATATTGCTGCAACCTTGGCGTTCGACGGCCCGGTTGCGTGCCTGGGCGCAGCGCTCGCGAATGTGTTCGGTCGCCTCGCCAGCGCTTGCACCCAGCAAATCGGCATTGGGCAGGCTGGGGACGTCGACATGCAGGTCGATCCGGTCCATCAAAGGGCCACTCAACTTGGACTGGTAACGGTGAATCTGGTCGGGCGTGCAGCGGCAACTGTGGACGCTGGAACCCAGGTAACCACAGGGGCATGGGTTCATGGCACCGACCAGCTGAAAACGCGCAGGAAATTCCGCCCGCTGTGCGGCACGTGAAATCGTGATGCAACCGGTTTCCAGCGGTTCGCGCAGGGCCTCCAGCGCGGCACGGGGAAACTCGGGCAGCTCGTCCAAAAAAAGGACGCCGTGGTGCGCCAAGGAGATTTCTCCGGGCCGCGGCGGTGAACCGCCTCCCACTAGGGCGACAGCGCTGGCGGAATGGTGCGGACTGCAGGTTGGACGCTGTCCCCAGTTCTCCATGGAAAAGCGCCCGCTGAGACTGCCGATCGCCGCACTCTGCAGAGCCTCGTCGCAGGACATCGGGGGCAACAATCCGGCGAAACGCTGTGCCAGCATGGATTTGCCGGAACCCGGCGGTCCTGTCAGCAACACGCTGTGGCCGCCGGCCGCGGCAATTTCCATCGCGCGCTTGGCACCGGCCTGGCCTTTGACATCGGACATGTCCAGGGTTGGCGCTCTTGGCGCCGACACGGCGGACTCCACGCGGCTCCATCCGTCCCCACTGGCTTGCAGTGCACCATCTAACCCCAACGCTTCGGGCGCGGTACCGGCTGGGACAAACTGACGAACCACATCAAGCAAATGACACGCCCGATACACCTGGGAGCCAGGCACCAATGCTGCCTCTTCGGCATTTCCAGGTGGCAGCACCAAACGGATTGCCGTGTGCCCGCCAAGCAAAGCAAGCGCCATGGCCAGCGCACCCCGCACCGGGCGCAGCGCGCCCGTCAACGACAACTCCCCAGCGAACTCGTAATGGGTTAACAGGCTGCCATCAATTTGGCCGCTGGCAGCCAGAATGCCCAGCGCAATCGGAAGGTCCAGGCGCCCGGAGTCCTTTGGCAAATCGGCCGGCGCCAGGTTGACCGTAATGCGTTGGTTGTGTGGAAATTGCAGGCCAGCGTTCTGGATGGCGCAACGCACCCGCTCGCGTGCCTCCTTGACCTCAACATCCGCCAGCCCGACCAAGGTAAAACTCGGCAGGCCATTGGCCAAGTGCACCTCAACGGTGACCCTCGCCGCCTCAAGTCCTCGCAACGCACGACTTTGCACCAAAGACAAGCCCATTTACAGGTCTCCCAAATTTGTGCGCACTGCCATGGATCGGCACTGCAACAACGCACCAACAAAGTGCGTGCTGGATATTTATACAGTTATCATACCGCGAATGGTGCAACTTTGCTGGAAAAAGTGTCGCTTCAGACCTTGTGCGAGGTTTGGCATACATCCTGCTTAGGGAATGTATCCCCCAACCCATCGGAGTTAACCATGAGCATCACTACCAAATCAATCCTCGCATTGGCAACCGCACTCGCTGGCACTGCTGCCATGGCACAGGCGGCTGCGCCTGCACCGGAGTCCACCGTCAGCTTCAACGTCGGCGTGGTCACCGACTACCGTTTCCGCAGCGTGGCGCAGACTTCTTTCAAGCCGGCCCTGCAGGCGGGTGTCGACTATTCGCACACCAGCGGCTTCTATTTGGGTGCCTGGGCGTCCAACGTCAACTGGATCAAGGACTATGTTGGTGCATCCGAGGGCAGCATGGAAATCGACCTGTACGGTGGCTACAAAGGTGAAATCGCCGCAGGTCTCACCTATGACATCGGCGTGATCACATATCAGTACCCAGGCAATACGGCGGATAGCGTGTTGGTTAATGCCAATACCACCGAAGTCTATGGCGCACTGACCTTTGGCATCGTGACCGCCAAGTACAGCCAGAGCACGGGCAACTTTATTGCCAACCCCAACAGCTCGGGCAGTTCCTACCTCGAACTCGCAGCCAATATTGACCTGGGCAATGGTTTCACACTGACACCGCACGTTGGTCGCCAAACGATCCCCAACCAGAACGGCAATGGTGACTACACCGACTTCTCGTTGACATTGGGCAAGGACTTCGGTGGCGGTTTGACCGGTTCCGTCGCGGCCTACACAACGGATGCCAAAGACGCGTTTTACAAGGTTGCAGGTTATGACAATCTGGGCAAGAACGGTGTATCGGTCGGCCTGAAATACAGCTTCTGATTGCGTCCACTCATTCCAAGGAAACACTATGAAACTCGTAACGGCGATTATCAAACCGTTCAAGCTTGACGAGGTCCGTGAGGCCTTGTCCAGCATGGGCGTGCAAGGCATTACGGTCACCGAAGTCAAGGGCTTCGGTCGTCAAAAAGGGCATACAGAACTGTACCGCGGCGCGGAGTACGTGGTCGATTTTTTGCCCAAAGTCAAGATTGAAGCAGCCATCGATGACGCACTCGTGGAGCGCGTCATTGAAGCCATTGAAGGTGCGGCGCGCACCGGGAAGATTGGCGATGGAAAAATATTCGTTTATGACCTCGAGCAGGTTGTTCGCATCCGTACCGGTGAGACCGGTAAAGAAGCTTTGTGATAGGACATACCATGAAAAAACTACTTCTATCCCTCGCATTGGGTTTGGGTATCCTGACGGCTGGTTCATTGTCATTGGCGCAGTCAGCCGCCCCAGCCACCGCAGCGCCAGCAGCCACGGCATCGGCTGAAGCACCACCTGCTGCAAGCGCCGCTGCGCCTGCAGCAGCCACGGCGGCACCTGCCGTCGCAGCGGAAGCGGCTCCGGCCGTTGTCGCCGTTCCCGTGCCCAACAAAGGCGACACCGCATGGATGATGGTTTCCACGCTGTTGGTCATCTTGATGACCGTTCCGGGTCTGGCCCTGTTCTACGGCGGCCTGGTCCGCAGCAAGAACATGCTGTCGGTGCTGATGCAGGTCATGGTCACCTTCTCGATGATTGTGGTGCTGTGGTTCATTTATGGCTACAGCCTGGCATTTACCGAAGGCAACCAGTTCATCGGCGGCTTTGATCGGCTGTTTATGAAGGGCGTCTGGGACAACACGGCTGGCACTTTTGCCAACGCTGCAACGTTCAGCAAGGGTGTCTACATTCCGGAGATCGTGTTTGCTGCATTCCAGGCTACCTTTGCCGGTATCACCTGCACGCTGATCGTCGGTGCATTTGCAGAGCGCATCAAATTCTCCGCTGTGCTGGCCTTCATGGTGTTGTGGTTCACGTTCTCCTATGCACCGATTGCCCACATGGTCTGGTTCTGGATGGGCCCTGACGCTTACGCTTCCAAAGACGTGGTGGATGCCATGACTGGCAAGGCCGGCATGATCTGGCAGTGGGGCGCTCTCGACTTCGCCGGTGGCACCGTGGTACACATCAACGCTGCCGTAGCCGGTTTGGTTGGTGCTTACTTTGTTGGCAAGCGCATCGGCTACGGGAAGGAAGCCATGGCGCCACACAGTCTGACATTAACCATGGTCGGCGCTGCGCTGCTGTGGGTGGGTTGGTTTGGCTTCAACGCCGGCTCCGCGCTGGAAGCCAACGGCTTCGCTGCCTTGGCATTCATCAACACCTTTGGCGCCACGGCTGCAGCCGTACTGACCTGGTGCATCGGTGAAGCCATGGTCAAGGGCAAGGCCTCCATGTTGGGCGCGGCATCCGGTGCGGTAGCGGGCCTGGTTGCCATCACGCCAGCAGCCGGTAACGTCGGCATCGGTGGTGCATTGGCTATCGGTCTGCTCGCCGGTTTTGCAGGCCTGTGGGGTGTGACCGCTCTGAAGAAAATGCTGGGTGCCGATGACTCGCTGGATGTGTTCGGCGTGCACGGTGTCTGCGGCATCCTGGGTGCCTTGCTGACCGGCGTGTTCAATTCGCCTTCACTTGGTGGGCCTGGTTACGTCGCAGATTGGGTTACTGCAACCATGGTCACACCAGCTGACTACTCCATCGCTGCCCAGGTCTGGATCCAGGCCAAGGCCGTTGGTGTCACTGTGCTCTGGTCCGGTATTGTCTCTGCCATCGCCTACTTCATCGTCGACAAGACCATCGGTCTGCGTGTCAGCGAAGAAGATGAACGTGAAGGACTGGACATCACCTCGCACGGCGAGACGGCATACAGTCGCTAAGCTAAACAGACGGCGCCACACGCCGTCTGTTCACTTGCTTCCCTGGAAGCAACAACGGCCCGAAAACACCAGTGTTTTTCGGGCCGTTTTGTTTGCGTAAGAGGCCAAGACTGCGTCAAGTGCCAAACCGGCTGTCCACACCCTTTTCCTTCATCCTGCGTTCCAGTTCCTGGTCTTCCAGTTCCCGCTTGCGCTGCGCCTGTTTGACGCGCTCCGCCTCGCGCAGGGCTTCCAATTCCTCAGCTGTGGGCTCCTTGTCAAAGGACAAGGTCGGCCCGCTGGCGGTCGGCGGCTCACCGCGTTTGCTTTTGAGTTTCATGGCCAAACGCAATTCGTTCGCTGAGTCCGCATTGCGCAGCGCCTCTTCGTAGCCTATGTGCCCCTCGTTGTACAGCTCGAACAGGGCCCAGTCAAAGGTGCGCATGCCCAGCTCGCGGGACTTCTCCATCAAGGCCTTGATTTCGCCAAAGGCCCCTTTGAAGATACGCTCCGCTATGGTCGGCGTATTGAGCAAAATCTCAATGGCCGCCTTGCGCCCCTTGCCGTCCTCCGTGCGCACCAGGCGCTGCGACACGATGGAGCGCAAATTGGCCGACAAGTCCATCAGCAACTGGTTGCGTCGCTCCTCAGGGAAGAAATTGATGATGCGGTCAATCGCCTGGTTGGCACTGTTTGCGTGCAGGGTGCCCAGGCACAGGTGACCAGTTTCCGCAAATGCAATGGCGTGCTCCATGGTTTCCGGGTCGCGAATTTCGCCGATCAGAATCACATCGGGCGCCTGGCGCAGCGTGTTCTTCAGCGCATGGTGCCAGGAGTGGGTGTCGACGCCCACCTCGCGGTGGCTGATCAGCGATTTTTTGGAGGTGTGGACGTATTCCACCGGGTCTTCGACCGTGATGATGTGACCGGCCGACTGGGCGTTGCGGTAGTCGATCAGGGCAGCCAGCGTCGTCGATTTGCCAGACCCCGTGCCGCCCACCACCAGCACCAGGCCACGCTTGTTCATGATCACGTCTTTGAGCACCGGTGGCAGGTCCAGTTTTTCAAAGTTCGGGATTTCGGACGCGATGGTGCGCACCACCATGGCCACGTTTTGCTGCTGCACATACACATTGACCCGAAAGCGCGAGACGCCGGGAATGGAGATCGCGAAATTGCATTCCATCTCTTTGGCGAATTCTTCGCGCTGGCGCTCATTCATCAGCGAGTGGGCCAACACCCGGGTCACTTCACCACTGAGTTTTTGACCCGACAGGGGCTGCATCGCACCGTGCGACTTCATGCTGGGCGGAAAGTCGTGTGAGATAAACAGATCGGAGCCACCGGCCTGACTCATCGCGCCCAGCAGCTTGTGCATGTAGGCGCGGGCTTGTTCTTCGTTGAGGGTTGTAGCCATGCGCGAAGTATCTTCTGCATCTTTTCAATGGTCAAGGCAGTGTGGGCTTGGCGCTAGTTTTCGCCGCCGGGCCGTCCCAAGGCGAAAAGCGACCCCCTCGGGGGGCAGGGAGCTACACGCAGTGAGCGACGGTGGGGGCAAATCAGCAGCGCGGCGATGAAATAGTTGTGGGTACCAACGGGTTACCTGTGCTGCGCAGTGCACAATTTCCAATGATCCGCTTCACGAGAACCCAACCATGTCCACCTCCCTGACTCTGCACCACGGCGACCTGCGCTGCGAACTCAAACCCGAGTTGGGCGGTTGTATTGCCGGCCTGTGGCTGGGTGATGTGCCGGTGCTGCGCTCCACACCAGCCGCTGATCTGCACTCGGTGCGCCAGTCGGCCAGTTACCCGCTGGTACCGTTTTCCAACCGTATCGGCAATGCAACGCTGCAGTGGCAGGGCACCGATCACCCGCTGATCAAGAACTGGGCACCCGACGCCCATTCCATCCATGGGGTCGGCTGGGAGCGCGCGTGGGGCGTGTTGGATGCGACCGACACCTTCGCCTTGTTGTCCTACGAGCACAAAGCCGACCCTGCTTGGCCGTTTGACTTCGACGCTTCGCAGGCCTTCAAGCTGGACACCGACGCACTGGAGATGAGCCTGAGCATCACCAACCAGTCGGCCGTATCGGCACCGGTAGGGCTGGGTTGGCACCCGTATTTTGTGAAACGCGCCAACAGCCGGCTTGTGTTTGCCGCGACCGGGCGCTGGGATATGGGGGCGGACAAACTGCCCACGCACCGCGGCCCCAGTACCGGGGTTGATGCCGATGCCAGTACTTTGGAAGTGGACCACTGTTTTGATGGCTGGAATGGCGCGGCCCGTCTGTTCGACGATGTGTTGCGCACCACCATCACGTCCAGCCTGAGCCGCCTGGTGGTCTACACCACACCAGCGCGTGATACGGTGGCCGTGGAGCCGGTCAGCCATGTCAACAACGCCATGAACATGGTGGCGCAGACCGGCGTCAGTGCCGAAGAGTTGGGCGTCTGCATCCTGCAGCCCGGGCAGACATTTTCTTGCGACATGCGTATCACGGTGGAGCGTGTGCAATGAACTGGCAAACCGTAAGCCCCGAAACCTTTGCGCTCGGCGAGTCGCCGTTCTGGCACCCACAAGAGCAAACCCTGTACTGGGTGGACATTCCAGGCAAAAAAATCCTGCGCGCCAACGTCTACATGAGAACGGTCGAGACCTGGGACATGCCCGGCGAGCCCGGTTGTATTGCGCCAGCGGCCGCTGGCGGCCTGGTCATCGCGCTGCGCCACGGCATTTTTCGTGCCCCCGATTGGCGCGGCGCGTTGCTGCCCATCACCACCCTGCCCTACGACCCCGCGACCGTCCGCGCCAACGATGGCAAGTGTGATGCGCTGGGGCGCTTCTGGGTGGGCACCATCGATGAGCCCAAAACCGGCCGTTCCGCCGCACTCTTCTCTATCGATTGCCGTGGCGGCCGTGCACCCGAGGTCACGTGCCACGCAAGCAATGCGCTGACCGGTAACGGCCTGGCCTGGAGCCCCGATGGCCACACCGCCTACTGGGCCGACACGCCCAACCATGTGGTCCACGCCTGGGACCATGACTTAGAAGCCAATGTGCTGAGCAGCCACCGCATCTTCCAGCAATTGCCGCTCAAACCCGCTGCTTGGCAGTGGAATGCCCCCCGTGTCAACGGCCAGGCCGCCTACGGTGGTCGCCCGGATGGCGCAGCCGTGGATGTGCTGGGCAACTATTTCGTTGCCATGTATGAGGGCCAGCGCATCTGCCAATTTGCGCCCGATGGCCGTCTGGTGGTCGAGTATCCGGTTCCAGCCCAATGTCCCACCATGCCGTGTTTTGGCGGCGAGGACCTCAAAACACTGTATGTGACCACGGCGCGCCATGGGCGCAGCGCGGCCGAACTGGCGGCGTTTCCGCAGTCGGGTTGTGTCTTCTCAATGCGGCTGGACGTGCCCGGCCTGCCGGTCAACTTCTTCGTTGACTGAGGTAATCCCCCCAGCGCAGTAAACGAAATGACAAGCGTGGGGGCTATTCCTTACTCTTCTTGCGGCTCCTGCGCGGCACGGATGGTGTCGCGTCCATTGCGGTCCTTGACGCGGCCCAGCTCGGTGTCCAACAGGCGTGTGAGTTTTTCGACCGCTGCTGTGACGGCGCCGGCCATCTTGTCGGCGTCGGCAGTGACGGACACCGGCTGACGGCCGGCCAGACGGGCTTCCAGGCGACAGCGTTTGTCGTTCACGCCAGACTTGCCGCCATCCAGGTCGGTCAGAAAAACTTCGAGACGGGTCAGGGTCTCTTGAAAACGGGCCAGGCGGGTGCTGGCTTCAGTCTGCACCCATTGGGCCAGGGATTCGCCACCTTGAATGTGGTCGTCGGTATGGACTTGTACTTGCATTTTGAGTCTCCAAAGTTGGTTCGGTGGGACGGCCGATAAAGGCCATCGAAAGCACACACTCTATTACACGCCAAGCCGAATGACCGTGTAGTGGCGCACCTGCAGTCTCGCAGGGCATGTTTGATGTCGCGCAATGCTGCATCAATTATTTCGCCAAGTGGTTTCAAAAAATTCACGCTGCCCCAGCAGTGGCCCCGCTACCATCTGAGGCATGCAGACCATGGAATCCACGCTTCACTACATTTCCGATCGCATCCGCGCCGCGCTAGCCGACCGCACCCCGCTGCGCATCCGCGGCGGTGGTTCCAAGGACTTTTATGGCAACCGCCTGGAGGGCGCGTTGCTGGATACCACCGGCCTGTCCGGCATCCTGAGCTATGAACCCACCGAACTGGTGGTCACCGTGGGTGCTGGCACCAAGCTGGTGGAGCTGGAGGCCCTGCTGCTGGAGTGTGGTCAGTGCCTGCCGTTTGAGCCGCCGCATTTCAGCTGGTCGTCCGTCGGCACCGCCGCAGGGAGCGCAGCGACCGTAGGCGGCATGGTCGCTGCCGGCTTGAGTGGCCCGGCTCGCGCCAGCGCCGGTGCGGTACGCGAATACGTGCTGGGCCTGCACCTGGTCAATGGCCTTGGCGAAGAGCTGGTGTATGGCGGCCAGGTCATGAAAAACGTAGCGGGTTACGACGTCTCCCGCATGATGGTGGGCAGCATGGGCACGTTGGGGCTGATCACCGAGGTCTCACTCAAGGTGCTGCCGGTGGCGCCGGCCGAGGCCACGCTGGTGTTTGCGCTGGACCAGGCCAGTGCGTTGGATTGCCTGCACCGCTGGGGCGGCCAGCCGCTGCCGCTCAATGCCAGTTGCTGGGTGCATGACCACAGCGCTGGCGCTGCAGGCCAGGACCTGCTGTTTGTGCGCCTGCGGGGCGCCGTGGCGGCGGTGGATGCCGCCTGCCAGAAGATGCTGGCCGAAGTCACTGGTCAACGCATGGAAAACGCACAGGCCCAAGCCGATTGGAAGCTGTGTCGCAACCAGCAACTGCCTTTTTTTGCCCGCCCGGCTGATCCAAATCTGGCCCTGTGGCGCCTGAGTGTCGCGCAAACCGCACCGGTGCTGGACCTGCCGTCGAGCCCGCTGATCGAGTGGCACGGCGGCCTGCGTTGGTTGTGGGCGCCGCTGGAGGCCGGTCCCAAGTTGCAGGCCCAGGCTGCGGCATACGGTGGAAGTGCTACTGTTTTCGTAGCGCCTTGCGCAGATTCCACGAGGGCTGGAGGCTGTTTAACCGCCGGGCCGCCCCAAGGTGAAACGCTCCCCCTTGGGGGGCAGCGCGGTACGCGAAGCGACAAGCGTGGGGGCCAATTTCTCTTGCAAGATCCGACGGTGATGGCTATCCAGCAGCGCCTCAAGGCCAGCCTGGACCCGCAAGGCATCTTCAACCCCGGCCGTCTGTTTGACGCCTGGTAATCCCTTCTACCCGGCTTTTTGACCCATGCAAACCACGCTTGCCCCTGAATACCAGAACACGCCAGATGGCATGGCCGCAGAAGCGATTCTGCGCAAGTGTGTGCATTGCGGCTTCTGCACCGCCACCTGCCCCACCTACCAGTTGCTGGGTGACGAGCTGGACGGCCCGCGCGGACGCATTTACCTGATGAAGCAGGTGCTCGAAGGTCAGGAGCCCACGCGCAAGACCCAACTGCACCTGGACCGCTGCACCACCTGCCGCAATTGCGAGAGCACCTGCCCCAGCGGTGTGGACTACGGCCACCTGCTGGACATTGGCCGCAAGCTGGTGGACGCCAAGGTGCCGCGCCCCGCGACCGAGCGCGTCGTGCGCTGGGCGTTGAAAGAAGGCATTCCTTCGCCGCTGTTTGGCCCGGCCATGGCGCTGGGCCAACTGGTGCGCCCGCTGATGCCCGCCGCCTTGAAGGCCAAGGTGCCCCCCAAGCAGGACGCTGGCACCTGGCCCACGCGCCGGCATGCGCGCAAGGTGCTGATGCTGGCCGGCTGCGCCCAGCCCGCGATGGGCCCCAACATTAACAGTTCCACCGCCCGCGTGCTGGACGCGGTGGGCATCCAGACCGTAGTGGCGCCCAAGGCCGGCTGCTGTGGGGCGGTCAAGTTCCATCTGAATGACCAGGACGGTGGAAAAGCCGAGATGTGCGCCAACATCGACGCCTGGTGGCCCCAGGTGGCGGATGGCAGCGTCGAAGCCATTGTGATGAACGCCTCGGGCTGTGGCGTCACGGTCAAGGAATACGGTCACATCCTTCAAGACGACCCGGCCTACGCAGCCAAGGCCGCACGCATCAGTGAATTGACCAAAGACCTGAGCGAGTTGCTGCCCGTTATCGTCCAGGCCCTGCAGGCGGGGGACGCGGCGCTGACGCAGCGCATCCGCAGCCGGGCGCCGAAGCTGGCCTTCCACCCACCCTGCAGCCTGCAGCACGGCCAAAAGCTCAAGGGCGGCGTGGAGGAGCATCTGGGCGCATTGGGCTTTGACATCCGCACCGCGTTGAACGAGAGCCACCTGTGCTGTGGCTCGGCTGGCACCTTTAGCGTGCTGCAGCCAAAAATGGCCTATGCGTTGCGTGACCGAAAGTTGGGCCACTTGGGTGCGTTGCAACAGGAGGTAATTGTCTCGGCCAACATCGGCTGCATCACACACCTGCAAAGCGGCACCGCCACACCGGTGCGCCACTGGGTCGAGGTGCTGGACGAGGCGCTGCGCTCAGCGCCCTGACGCGGCACTGGGGGTGTAGTTCGCCATGAAGACCTCAAAGTCCGCAGCCGGCATCGGCCGGGCGTACAGATAGCCCTGCACAAAATCACACCCAACGCTGGCCAGTAGGTCGCGTTGCTGTGCGGTTTCCACGCCTTCGGCAATCACTTGCATGCCCAGCGCATGCGCCATCACGATGATGGCCTTGCACAGCGCCAGATCGGTGGAGCCTGCGCTCAGGTTGCGCACAAAGGTCTGGTCGATCTTGATCAGGTCGATGTCGAATTTCTGCAAGTAGGACAGCGACGAGTAGCCGGTGCCAAAGTCGTCCAGCGACACACGAATGCCCGCATCGCGCAGCGCCAGCAGGGTGTTGGCCACGTTTGCACTGGTGTTGAGCAGCAGACCCTCGGTGATCTCCACCACGATGCAGTCGCCCGACAGGCCCCGCTCTGCCAACAGCAGAGCCCACGGGGTGCGACCAGCACCATCGTGGTGAAACTGCACCGGGGACTTGTTGACGCTGATCTGAAACTGCGGCGAGAGAATGTGCCGCCAATGCTGCACCTGCCGGGCCGCCTGCTGGAACACCCAGTCTCCGATATCGACGATGAGCCCGCTGGATTCGGCAATCGGAATGAAGTCCGCCGGGCTGACCAGGCCGCGGCTGGGGTGGTCCCAACGGATCAGTGCTTCGGCCTTGTAAATCGAACCGGTGGCCAGCTCGACGATGGGCTGGTAAACCACGCGGAACTGGTTCTCCGCCAGGGCCGTGCGCAGATCGCCCGCCAGACGCACGCGGGTTTGTGCCGCCTCTTGCAGCGCCGGGGTGAAGAAGCTAAAGCGGTTTCGCCCAGCGCCCTTCGCCACGTAAAGTGCCTGGTCTGCGGCCTTGAGCAGGTCGTCGATGTGGCCTACATCCACCGGGTAAATCGTGATCCCGATGCTGGCCGACACAAACACCTGCTCATTGCCGAGTTGGAACACCTGACCCAGTGTGCGCAGGATTTTTTGCAGAATGCCTTCCAGGTGGTCGCTGTTGGGCAGTTCGGCCAAGATCACGGTGAACTCGTCCCCGCCCATGCGGGCCACCGTGTCCGACTGGCGCACGCTAGCTTGAATGCGGCGCCCGGCCTCCACCAGCAGCAGGTCGCCCTGGTCGTGGCCCAGGGTGTCGTTGACTTCCTTGAAGTGGTCCAGATCAATGAACAACAGCGCCAGTTGCAGGCCATCGCGGTTGCACTTCTTGATTTCCTGCTCCAGCCGGTCACGCAGCATACGGCGGTTGGGCAGGCCGGTCAGTGTGTCGAAATAGGCCTGCTGGCGGATCAGCGCCTCGGACGCCTTGCGAAGGGAAATGTCGGTGTACGTGCCGATCATGCGCAGCGGCTTGCCCGCCTCGTCGCGGGCAATGACCATGCCGCGGCTCAGCACCCACTTCCAGCTGCCGTCTTTGCACAGAATGCGCCGCTCGCCATGGTAGGTCGGCGTTCTGCCCTCAAAGTGGTCATCGCGGGCCTTTCGCATGGGCTCCACGTCATCCGGATGGGTGCGGCCATCAAGCTCAACCGCCAGGCTGTCAAGATCATTGCTGTCATAGCCAAGCATTTGCAGCAGGCGCGGCGACAAGAACTCCCGGCCGCTCTGGATGTACCAGTCCCACACACCGTCGCCCGTGCTCTCCAGCGCCAGTTTCCAGCGCTCCTCGCTCTCGCGAATCGTCGCCTCAGCCAGCTTTTGCTCCGTAATGTCCTGAAGCACCGAAGTCCGCTTCAGGGGGCGACCCTGGTCCCAGGTGGTGGTACCCATCAAACGAACCCAGATCAGGCGGCCCTTTGCTGTCACCATTTCCAGTTCCATGTCGTGGCTGGTTTCGGTGGTGTCTGGGTTCTCAGGCGGCACCGGTTTGATTTTTTCCTGCGCTTCAAGGGTAAAGAAACGCAGTGTCGAGGTCAGGTCGCCGGGTGTAAATTCCTGTCGCGACAGTTCCAGTATCCGGTAGACGCCTTCGGTCCAGAACACGGAGCCTGTTACAAAGTCGCGTTCCCAGCCGCCCACGCGGGCAATGCTCTGTGTGGCGTCCAGCAATTGGTTGAGGCGCAGGCGGGCGGTTTCCGCCACAAAGTAGTCGGTGACGTCGGCGTAGGTGCGTACCAAGCCGCCGCCAGGCAGGTTCTGGGTGCGAATTTCCAGTGTGCGTCCGGCCCGGGTCACGCGCAAAAAGTGGTTGGGTAGCCCGTCCACCGTCCCATTGGCAGAGTCGATCAGGTGGTGGCGAGCCTGTGTGTCCACCAGTAGGGCGCCGGGGCCGAAGTCGCCGCGCTCCAATTGGTAACGGATCATTTCATTGATGGTTGGGCGCCGGGCCAGCAAATCTTCGGGCAGGTCGAGCAACTCACACACCCGGTTGTTGAATTTACGTACCCGACCCTCAGCGTCCACCAACAAGATGCCCTGGCTAATGCTGGTCAGTGTGGTTTCCAGCGCCTGGGTGTTCTCCAGCAGTTGTGCATTAACGGCCAGTAACTTTTCTTCCGCCCGTTTGCGCGCCGATATGTCGGTGTGGGTACCAATCATCCGCAGGGGGTTGCCGTCGGCATCACGCTGAACGACCGTTCCGCGCGTCACGATCCACTTCCAGGAACCATCCTTGCAGCGCATTCTGAAGTCCACGGCATACTGCGCGATCTGGCCATTCGCATAACTTCTGGCTGCCGTCTGCACCCTGTTCAAATCGTCGGGGTGTACCAGGTTTGCAAAGTCCGCGTAGCCCTTGCGGAGCTCCCCAGCAGTAAAACCCAGCATTTCTTCCCAGTGCGGCGAATGGGTCTGCTCACCGGTGGCGACATTCCAGTCCCACACGCCAACCCCCGAGCCTTCCAGAGCCAGTTTCCAGGGATTCTCTGACGCTGAGGGTGATTTCAGTGTTGTGTCATTCACAGCAGGCAGTATCCCATGACCGTCGTCGAGATCACAGCCGCGCCGACAGGGTCAGGTAAACACTGCGTGGCGCTCCGGGCAACAGGGTCTGGTTGGTCCCCGGGCGGTCAGAGTTCGAGAAATCGTTGCTTCCCAGGGTTGCCACATAACTGGCATTGCCCAGGTTGGAGATCTGGGCCCGCAGGCTGATGTCCGAGAGCTGGCCCCAGGATTTCCAACGGTAGCCGGCACCCAGGTTGACCAGAGTTCGCGCAGGCACCGCTGCGTCGTTCAGGTAGGTGTAGTACCGCTTGGCCATATAGTCCGCCTCCAGACTGGCAAACCAGCGGCCGTCGTCATAGCCTAAAGTGGACTTCAGCAGGGTCTGGGGAGTGTCCACCACCTGTTTGCCCGACGTGGCAACCCGTACGCCGTCGCTCTGGACGTCGTCCTGGTAGGTCGAGCCGCTGTGACTGGCACTGCTGTACCAAAAAACACCAGGTGCCAAACGCAAGGACAAGGCTGCCTCCAGCCCTGTACTGTGCACACTGCCCACATTCGACAACACCATGGGATTGCCAACGATTCCCGCGCCCGGTTGAACCGCCAGCAGGCGATTGTGAAAGCGCACCCGGTAGGCGGTCAGCGTGCCCTGGTAATGCGGGCCCTGGGAGCGCCAGCCACCTTCCAAGGTTTCCGAAGTCTCGGGCTGGAGAGTGTCCTTGATGGCCGCAAAGCCGGTATCGGTGGTCGCAAACGGTGCCGCACCCGTGGCCGTCCCGGGAAAAGCGCGCATATTGCGCGCAGCGCTGACAAACAGCTCGTCGCTTGGTGATAGCTGGTAGGTCAGTCCCAGTTGCGGCAGAAAACTGCTTTGCGCAACGATGCTGCCGGTCGGCTTGCCGGTGCCGGACTCCAATACGCCGTCGATGCTGACCCGCAGCGCCTTGAACCCGGCCGCCAGGGTCAGATTCGGCAGGGCAGCAAAGCTGTCCGAGAACGAAAGCTGGTCGGTTCGCAAGTTGAAACGGTATTGCCAAACCGTGGCAAAAGATCCCACCGGATAGTCATAGGGACCAGGCACCTGTGGGGGTGACGTGGCGTAGAAGCGGCGTGCAGGCTGGTACACATTGGCTTCGTGCCAGTAGCCCAGCTTGAACTGGTGCCGGTCGGTCGCGTAGTTGAGCACAGCGACCAAGCCACTACGCTGGATGTCGTATTCAGTAGTTCGCAGCGACAGGGGTGTGCCGTCGGGTGAGGCGGTGTAGGGTGTGTACCACAGGCCGCTGCCCCGGTTGCCATGCCGGTACGCCGTGGCCTTGAGGCGCGTGTCGTCGGACAGCCGGGTGTCCCAGGTGGCGGCCCCCAGATAGTCATCGCGCAGGCCGGCACCTGCATAGTAGGCGTCATCACATTGGCTGACGTAGGTGCTTGCGCCGTTGCCACACAGGGTCCGCGAGGCCGCCAGGGCAGCGCCGAAGTCCGGGTAAAAATTGTCCCACCGCTCACCCAGGCGCTGAATCATCTCCAGCGACATGTCCTGATAGTCCATTTCACGTCGCTCTGAGGTATTGAAAAATGCAGAGAAACGGTTATCCGTCCATTCCTTGACAAATTTCAGGTTCCACTGCGTTTGGCGTTGCTCTCCGCTGCCTTTCCATTTGGCGGCGCGTTGTTGGGTGTAGCTGGCATACCACTGCCCCATGGCGGAGTCGCCCGAGTCCAGTCGGACAAAGTGACGACGATGGTTGTTGCTGCCCGCAGATTCCTGGACCTGTAGTCCAAAATCTTTCAGTGGGTTGCCGGAATAGAACTGCAGGGTTCCACCGAGGTTGCTGGAAGAAGCTGTTTCCAATGCGCCTGAGCCTTGGGACACAAAGGCGCGGGCCACGTTTTCACTGGAGATTGCGCGGCTGATGTGCAGGCCGTTGTAGTTGGCATAGGACATGTCGCCCAAAGGCACGTCGTCGAGCGTAAATCCGAGCTGGTTTTGCGAGAACCCACGCACCGCAATACGGGTCGACCACTCGTAGTTGCCCAACGTGTCAGCCGCAGAAAAGCTCACGCCCGGCAAACGCGCCATGCTGAGCAAGGGGCTGGACCCCGTCACCGTATTCTCGAAATCCGATCGGGTCAGTCCATGGATGGAGCGCACTTGCCCGCGGCCAACCGCAATCTGCACCTGCCCCAGGTCCGCAGACTCGGGTGTTTGTGCCCCTAAGGGTGGCGCACAGCCCAACGCCGCAATGCAGACCGGCATGAAGTTCCGCCAGCGCGGTGAAGTGACTGCCGACATGGGGGTGTTCGTGTGATGAATTCTGGTTTGGATCATAGGCACATGCCCACGCCCGCACAAGAGCCCAAACGCTGGCGCAGCCGAACCGGACGGCGTCGATATGGTGCAGAATTGATGCGATCCAAACGGTCTATCCAAGGGCTATGCCATGAACCAAGCTGTGAGTGTTGCCCAAGCCCTTTTGCGTAGCCTGTTCGATGCCGCAGTGGCCAGCGCACAACCGGCAGTTTGTATAGCCCCGCATTTGCCTTCGCCAAAATCCCTTGGCAACGGCCGGCTGGTGGTCATTGGGGCCGGCAAGGCATCCGCCGCCATGGCGCGGGTTGTGGAAGACCATTGGCAGGGTCCGTTGTCGGGCTTGGTCGTCACCCGTTATGGTTATGCCGTTGCATGTGAGCGCATCGAAATCATGGAAGCCTCGCACCCAGTGCCCGACGCTGCGGGGCTGGCCGCAGCCCAGCGCATGCTGGAGGTGGTGCAGGGCTTGCAGGCTGACGATCTGGTGCTGTGTTTGATCTCGGGTGGCGGCTCGTCACTGCTGCCCTTGCCGTTAGACGGTTTGACACTGGAGCACAAACAAGCGGTCAACCGTGCCCTGCTGAAGTCTGGCGCCAGCATCAACGAGATGAACTGTGTGCGCCGCCACCTCTCCGCCATCAAAGGGGGAAGACTGGCCGCCGCCTGCTGGCCGGCCCGTGTGTTGACTCTTCTGATTTCCGATGTGCCGGGGGACGACCCGATCAACATCGCCTCCGGCCCCACGGTGGCAGACCCGACCACGTGTGAGGACGCCCTGGCCATCGTGCGCCGTTATGGGCTGGATCTGCCGCAGCCGGTGATGGAGGTTTTGCAGTCCGGTCGGGGTGAGTCGGTCAAACCGGGTGACCCGCGCCTGGCCAGGTCCGAGGTCCGCATCGTTGCGGCCCCGCAAATGGCGCTGGAAGCCGCAGCACAGGTGGCCCGGGACGCCGGTTATGGCGTGTGTATCCTGGGTGATGCCATCGAGGGTGAGGCGCGCGACGTGGGCAAGGTGCTGGGTGCCATTGCCCTCCAAGTAGCGCAACGCGGGCAACCCTTTCCTGCGCCCTGTGTGTTGTTGTCTGGCGGCGAGACCACGGTCACGGTGCGGGGCAGCGGTCGGGGCGGGCGCAATGTAGAGTGTTTGTTGTCCATGGGCCTGACCTTGGCCGGTCATCCCCGCATCCATGCGCTGGCGGCAGACACCGATGGCGTCGATGGCCAGGAGGAAATCGCCGGGGCCGTGCTGGCCCCCGACACCCTGGCCCGGGCACTGGCTCATGGCATCAAGCCTGCGGACGCCCTGGCAAGCAACGATGGTCATGGTTTTTTTCAGGCTTTGGGCGACTCCGTAGTCACCGGGCCGACCCGCACCAACGTCAATGACTTCAGGGCGATTCTGATCAACGCTTGATTGCGGTATTCGTGGCATCCGATTTGGCTTGGCATCACCCGTGCGCGTTGCTGTGGCGTGTGTAAGCTTGCAGCCAGTGGTCCAAGGCCACGCGCCCGGGCCCAAACACCACAATGCCCACCAGCAGGGAACCCCAGAACACATGCTGTTGTAAGGCCGCCGGGGCTATCTCGGTCAGCGACACAACGGCAACCGCATTGACCACCGACAGCCCCAGCGCCGCAAATCGGCTGCCCAGGCCCAGCACCAGCAACACCGGCAATACCAGTTCACCCGCGGTGCCCATGACGGCAGCGAGTGCCGGTGGCAATAAAGGCACCTTGTATTCGTCCATGAACAAAGCCAAGGTCGTGTCCCAATCACGGATTTTGGTCAGGCCGGACAAGAAGAAGACTTGGGCCACGTACAAACGGGCCAGCAATGCGGCGACGCTTTGCAAGCTGTTGAGCAGGTCCACACACGGCCGGGCCAGAGCATCCAGTCTTTGAAGGAGAGAAAGTTTTGTCATGGTCATCGTCGTGTCCGGTCATGGGTGGGGTGGCAACGGCTTGCAGGCATTGTCCGGGCAATTCGTGTGTCTGCCTCTTTTGGTTACATGCTGCGGCACAATGCCTGAAAAAATATTTGCATCACTCGGTAACCAGAGTGTCCGCCGGAGCGAATTAAGCATGGAACACGAACCAACCCGCAGCGACATGTTGTTGCGGATGCAACAGGGCGAAGAACGGCTGCGTTCCTTGTTGTTGCAGGGCTTGGCGGGTGATGCCAAGGCCTACCAAGTGTGTCTGACGGACATGGGCGCGCATTTGCGTGCATTTTTCAAACGGCGATTGACGTCCCTGCCCCATGAAGTGGAGGACCTTGTGCAAGAAACCTTGTTGGCCCTGCATAACCAGCGCCACACCTACCAACGTGAGCAGCCCTTGACGGCCTGGGTGCATGCCATCGCACGCTACAAAATGATTGACCTGTTCCGCTCGCGGGGGCGACGCGATGCGTTGAACGATCCACTGGATGACGAAATGCAATTGTTTGCTGCCAGTCAAACCGAGGCCTGTGATGCGCGCCGTGATCTGGGCCGCTTGCTGGAGCAATTGCCTGACCACCAGCGGCTACCCATCATCCACATGAAACTTGAAGGCCTGTCGGTTATCGAGACCGCCAGGGCCACCGGAATGTCCGAGTCAGCCGTCAAGGTCGGTGTGCACCGTGGACTGAAGGCACTGGCGGCATTGGTTGGAGCCAGCCCATGAGAACCGACGAATTGATCACGTTATTGGCCAGCGCGGCAACGCCCGTTCGACCGAACGGCGCGCGTCGGCGGTTTCAAACGGCGCTGCTGCTGGGGGGGGCCGCTGCCCTGTTCCTGATGCAAGTGGGATACGGGGTGCGCAACGATCTTGCACAGGCCCTCGCCGTGCCGATGTTCTGGCTCAAGTTTGCGTTTCCCTTGGGCATTCTGATCCCCGCCCTGGTGCTGACTTTCCGGGTTGCGCACCCCGGAGCCCGACTGGGGCGCGCCTGGATGCTGCTGCCCTTGCCGTGGCTGGTCGTTGCAACGATCGCGGTCCTGGTCATGGCGAATCACCCGCAGGCCGTCTGGCTGCCTTTGGTGCTGGGGCGAACCTGGGTGTCGTGTGTCTTCAACATTGCATTGATTGCAGCACCGGTACTGGCGGCTGTCCTGTGCGCCGTCAAAGGGCTGGCCCCCACGCAACCGGTACTGGCAGGCGCGTGTGCCGGCCTGGCCTCTGGCGCGGCGGGTGCGCTGGTCTATGCGCTGCACTGCACGGAAATGCAAGCGCCTTTTTTGGCAATCTGGTATCTGTTGGGTATGTTGATGCCGGCCGGGGTGGGGGCGCTGCTGGGCCAGAAGCTCTTGCGTTGGTGAGTCAAATAGCCCTCTAGCCCCCGAATTGATTGCGTAAGTAGCTATCAAATCAATAGTAGGTGTGGAAAGTCTGGAAGCTACAGCGTGACCGTAAACGTGGTTCCTTTGCCTGGCACGCTGTGCACGGTTATGGCCCCACCATGCAGCTCCACCGATTGCTTGACGATGGCCAGCCCCAAGCCCGTGCCGGAGATAGAGCCGACGTTGCTGGCGCGGTGGAAGGAAGCAAACAAGTGGTCAACCTCGTCAGGTGGAACACCAATACCCTGGTCCGACACCTCAAATACGGTTTGCGCACCCTGGATGAACACCTTCAAACACACGGTACCGCCGTCGGGTGAATACTTGATGGCGTTGGACAACAGGTTGCCAAAAATATGGCGCATCAGCCGTTCATCAAACAGACCCATACCCACCGCTTCAGCGATGTCGGTCCGCACCTGGCAATGTGAGTCGGGCTGCTGTGTGATGGCTTCGGTGACCAGGGTGGCACAGAGTTCTCGCAAATTGATCTGCTGCGGTGCGAACTCCAGCATGTGTGCATCGGCCTTGCCCAGCAGCAACACGCGGTCCAGCATACGTGTCATCCGGTGAACGCTTTGTTCAATCGATTCCAGCACTTTCTGTTTTTCGTCTTCGGGCAAACGATCGCCGTAATACTTGAGCAGGTCTTGCGACGACAGGATGGTGGCCAAGGGGGTACGAAATTCGTGGCTGGTCATGGCGACAAAACGCGAGCGTAATTCGTTGAGCTCTTGTTGCCGGTCCAGCGCTGAGTGCATTTCCAGATCGGCGTTGTGGCGCTGGGTGACGTCCAGAAAGTAGATCAGCAGGCCCTGGCTGCCATCCCAGGGCACCATGTGGCCACCAAACTCCAGCCACTTCATCGGTTGACCAGGCAATTCCAGGCGTACGCGGCACAGCTCAGGCACGCTTTGCCCCGAAACCTGCCGTCGCACACGGTCGATCAACACCGCACGGTCATCGGCGTGGATGTTGTCGATAAACCCGCGCTCGATGATGGCCTCCTTGGGCAACTCCAGGATGTCGGCGGCCCGGGAGTTCACAAACACGATGCGCTCGTCTTGCACCACCACCATGCCTTCACCCACATGTTCGATCAAGGCGCGGTAATGTTCCTGCGATTGCTGCAAGGCCTGTACCAGGGTCTGCTCGGAGCGCACCTGGGCCTGGGCCACCTCTTTTTCCCGCCGCATCGCGTTAATGCGGTCGGCCAGCGCAAAAGACAACAACACCATCTCCAGCGCCGATCCGATCAGGAGGGCGTCCACCGTAAACGGGTTGGAGGGCAGCAGCCCGTTGTTGTGCATCGTTTGTGTGACCACGCCGAACAAAAATGCGCCCCAAGCCAGCAGGAAATACTTTGCGCCAGGGTGGCCTCGGCGCACACTCAGCGCGCCGGCCACCAGGACCGTGACCACGCCGACAATGGCCAGACCCGTGACGATCAGCCCCGCCGTCTTGTAAGGCAGAACCAGAGAACCTGCGAAGGTGGCAAACCACAAAACCGTCTGTCCCACAATCCAACGGTCCATGTTCGGCATGCTGGTCTTGCTGGCCAGAAAGCTGCGCACGAAGCAAATGCCAAAGCTGCCGCTGGCGGCATGGGTGGCGTTGATGGAATTGCTGTTCCACCACAGCGCATCTGGCCACAAAAACTGGGCGCCCAGGCCCGAGTTGGCTGCCTGCGACAACCCGATACACACCACAAATACCACGTAAATCAAATAGGCCGGGTCGCGCACCGACAAAAACAGCAGCAAGTTGTACAGCAGCAAACCGATCAGCAGGCCGAAGTACAGGCTGAAAATGGAATAGGTCGTTTGATCCTGCTGCCACAGGGCGGCCGGCTGCCATAGCGTCGACGGTGCCGAGACTGCGCCTTGGGATGCAATGCGCAGGTACAGCGTCGAGTTGACACCGGGTTCGAGTTCAATCGGCAAGACGTGGCTGCGGTGGGGGACCGCACGGCTTGGGAAAGGCAGCGAATCCCCACCCATGTAGTGAGCTGTTTTGCCGTCGGGGGCGATCACGTAGAGGTCGAGCCGGTCCAGGGGCGGGTAAGCCACTTCGAACATCCAGTGCCGTGGGGACCTGGCATCGGTTTTCACCACCACGCGCAGCCAGATGGCCGAGTTGGTGGTGCCAAAATTGGTCGATGTCACACCTTGGGGCACGGGCCGAAAGCGGGCCTGTGTCTCCGGTTTCAAAATGTCGTTGAGCGTTTGTTGTGCGCTGCTGTCCTCCACATAGGTGAAAGCGCGCGAGAGCCGATAACGCTCCTCGTTTTCGACGTGTACGGCACCCGCCTGGGCTGCAGCGAGCTGGGTCCACAGTGGCAGAAGCAAACACAAAAGCGTCCGCCAGAAGCGCTTGTTCATTTCTTTCCCGGGGATGGTGACAGCGAGGAAGTGCCGATCAATCGACCGAGTGTAAGGGGGCGGTGATAAGGCCTGGGGTGTTGTGGAATCCGCACAAGGGCGGCATTCGCAGATGCTTGACCACCCATTAATTGTCTTCGACCTGGCACGCTGCGTGCTTAAATGCTCGCATGGTGTGTTGACCAAGGAGAACCCTATGGAATCCAGAAGCCTCGTTCCCCACACTTCCGCATTTCGGCTGCCCATCGCCAATATGCGCAACGTGTTTTTGCCGGATGATGTGGAGCGCAAACTGGCCAAGCTGCCGGAGCGCGACCATGAAAGCCTGCGCAGTATGTACCAGCGTATGCTGGAGCGTGGCCCCGAACGCTTTCAGGTCAAACCTTCCGGCGTGCCGGATATGGGCGCACTGTATGACTTGTTGCCGAACTTCCATGATGTGCTGGACGATGTGAAGCGCCATGTGGCGCTCAGCCAGGATTGCCCCGACGGCCTGGAAGTGACCCCCATTTTGTTGCTGGGCCAGCCGGGCATCGGCAAGACCCATTTCGCCAAGAAGCTGGCCGACCTTTTGGGCACCGGCATGAACCTGGTGCCCATGAGTTCCATGACGGCCGGTTGGCTGCTGTCAGGCTCTTCGAGTCAGTGGAAGGGGGCCAAGCCGGGCAAGGTCTTTGAGGCCCTGGTGGATGGCCAGTACGCCAACCCAGTGATTGTGGTGGACGAGATTGACAAGGCCGCCTGTGATGCGCAATACGATCCTCTGGGCGCCTTGTACGGCTTGCTGGAACACGACACCGCCGGCAGTTTCACCGACGAGTTTGCCGAGGTGCCGATTGATGCCAGCCAGGTCATCTGGATCACAACGGCCAATGACCCGCGGAGCATTCCCGACCCCATCCTGAACCGCATGAACGTGTTCGAGATTGCCACGCCAACGCCCGAACAGGCCCGCGCCATTGCCCGCAACCTGTACCAGAGCATTCGCAAAGACCACAGTTGGGGCAAACACTTTGGGGCTGAACCGCACAGCGACGTGCTGGATTATTTGGCGGAAGTGCCGCCGCGGGAAATGCGGCGTGCCCTGATGACGGGTTTTGGCAATGCACGCCTGGCCCGTCGTGAGGAGATGCTGGTGGATGACCTGCCCAAGTCGGCGCAGGGCAAGGGCAAGATCGGTTTTCTGCAATAGGTGTTTGTTTGCCGGATAGTCAGGTTTGCGCCAGCACCGCTTCGATGTCGTCGGCCATGCTCTGGGGCGTGTCCGTGGGCGCGTAACGCTTGATGACCTGGCCGTCGCGACCCACCAGGAATTTGGTGAAATTCCATTTGATCGCCTTGGTGCCCAACAGGCCGGGTGCTTCGCTGGCCAGCCATTGGTACAGCGGGTGGGCCTCGCTGCCGTTGACGTCAATCTTGGCCATCATGGCAAAACTGACACCGTAATTCAGCTGACAGAACTCGGCGATCTCGCTGTTCTCGCCCTTGTCTTGCGCACCAAACTGGTTGCACGGAAAGCCCAGCACCACCAGCCCTTTTTTGCCATAGGTCTTGTGCAATTCCTCCAGCCCGGCAAATTGCGGGGTAAAACCGCAGGCGCTGGCGGTATTGACAATCAGCAGGGGTTTGCCCTGGTATTTCTTCAGCGCAACCGGTTTGCCGGTGATGGCGAGGGCTTCAAAGTCGTAAACGGTGGTCATGGAGGTCTTAAAAAGAGCGAGCGGGGCCGTGACCTTATCACCTGCTGAAAACACTTGCACGCCCGGGTGATCGGCCGCTCACCCATGCAAATTGTCGTGGCGCGCGATTTCGAGCAGGTTGGCAACATCGGCGGCGTGTTCGCGGCAGTTGCGTTCATGCCAGCGTTTGATCAGCCACATAAAACCGGCCACCACCAGGCCAAAGACCGTGATCGCGCCAAAAGCCGACAGGCCCATCCCCGTTGACAGACTGTAAAAGGCGCCCAGAACCAGAATACACGCCTGTTCGTTGAAGTTTTGCACGGCAATGGACCGACCCGCACCCATCAGGTTGTGGCCACGGTGCTGCAGCAGCGCGTTCATGGGGACCACCAAAAAACCACCCAGCCCGCCCAGCAAAATAAGGAATGGCGCAGCGACCCACACGTTGCTGATGAAGTTCAACAGAATCACCAGCAAACCCATGCCAATACCCAGGGGTAACACCAGCGTCGCCTGGTCGAGCCGCATACGCAGCGACGCTGCGACCGCCCCCACGGCGGTGCCAATGGCCACCACGCCAACCAGGGCCGAGGCCTGCGTGACGCTGTAGCCCAGTGCTGCCGACGCCCAAGCCAGCACGATGTAGCGCAGATTGCCACTCACACCCCAGAACAACGTGGTGGTGCCCAAGGAAATTTGCCCGAGGCGGTCGCGCCACAAGCGCAGGTTACAGGTCCAGAAATCGGGCAGCAGGGACACCAGGCGCTTGGGCAGTGGGCGCATCGGCACGCCGGTCTCAGGGATGCGCGTGTTGAACCACGCCGCCAAGACATAGACAAAGATCAGAATGCTGATCGCTGCTTCCGGCGCCGAGTCAACGCCGGTATCCACCAGGGGACAATCAAACGACAGCAGATACGAGGACAGCGTGGCGCCCACCAATTGCCCACCCAACAGCACGCCCAAAATGATGGATGCAATGGTCAAACCTTCGATCCAGCCATTGGCCTTGACCAGTTGGGATGCCGGTAACAGTTCGGTCAGGATGCCGTACTTGGCGGGTGAATACGCCGCAGCGCCCAGGCCGACAATGGCGTAAGACATCAGGGGGTGGGTGCCAAACAGCATCAACAGGCAGCCGACAATTTTGATGCCGTTGCTGTAGAGCATGACCCGGCCCTTGGGCAAGGCGTCGGCAAAGGCGCCCACAAACGGTGCCAGGATCACGTAGAACAGCGCAAACATGGGGACCAAAGCCGCTTGTTGCCATTCCTGGGCGCCACCGCTTCGCAGCAACTGTACGGCCCCGACGAACAGGGCGTTGTCTGCCAGCGAGCTGAAGAACTGCGCCGACATGATGGTGTAAAAGCCGCGTTTCATGCGTGGGATTTAGGGGCGCAGCAGCCGGAGCCATTGCGTCAGATATTGTGGGGTGTCTCCAAACGTGCTGCGGTTATAGCATGCCCGGCAATGTCAAAATCCCCGCAAGCTTTTGTCCTGAGTATCTGCCATGCCCCGCCCTATCCTTGCCACCATTCACACACAGGCCTTGCACAACAACCTGGCGCAAGCCCGGCAGCGGGCATTCGACGCACGGGTGTGGGCCGTGGTCAAAGCCAATGCCTACGGGCATGGCATCGAGCGGGTTTTCGAAGGCTTGCGTGGGGCCGATGGTTTTGCTTTACTCGATTTGAATGAGGCACAGCGGGTCCGTGACCTGGGCTGGCGTGGTCCCATTCTGTTGCTCGAAGGCGTGTTTGAATTGCGCGACCTGGAACTGTGCTCTCGCCTGGACCTGTGGCACACCGTGCATTGCGATGCCCAAATCGATATGCTGGCGGCCCACAAGACCAACCTGCCGCAGCGGGTGTTCCTGAAGATGAACTCGGGTATGAATCGCCTGGGCTTTGCACCCGAACGGTACCGCTCGGCATGGACCCGTTTGAACGCCCTGCCACAGGTCGATGAGATCTCGCTGATGACGCATTTCAGCGATGCCGACGGCCCGGCGGGGGTGGCTGCTCAGGTGGAGGTATTTGATTCTGTGACACACAATTTGCCGGGCGAGCGCAGCCTCAGCAACAGTGCGGCAACCTTGCGCCACTCGGCCGATCCGGCGCAAGCCGGCGCTGGGTCGGGAGTCGGGGTGGTGTCCGACTGGGTGCGCCCGGGCATTGCGTTGTACGGTAGTGCGCCGGATTTCCCCGAGCACCGCGCGGCCGATTGGGGTTTGCAGCCGGGTATGACACTTGCTTCAAGAATAATAGCAACCCAATCAATATCCACGGGGGCTAGCGTTGGATATGGTTCAAGTTTTGTGGCCCCAGGGCCGATGCAGATTGGTGTGGTCGCCTGTGGGTATGCCGATGGTTATCCCCGCATTTGCCCGACCGGCACCCCAGTCCTGGTGGACGGCGTGCGTACACGCACCGTCGGGCGGGTCAGCATGGACATGGTCACGGTTGACCTGACCCCGCTACCCCAGGCCGGTTTGGGCAGAGAGGTGACGTTGTGGGGCCGCGCTGCCAACGGAGCGGTGCTCGACATTGACGAAGTTGCGGCCTGTGCCCAGACCGTGGGCTACGAGTTGATGTGTGGACTGGCGAGCCGGGTACCGGTGGTGTTAGAAGAACACCGCGATACAGTGCATGCGCACAATGCCAGAGAAAAAAGCAAAAACCTGTAATTGCATCCAGTATGATGAATTCATGGCCAAAGAAAAAACCATCTATACCTGTACCGAATGCGGTGGCATCAGCCCGAAATGGCTGGGTAAATGCCCCAGTTGCTCCGCTTGGAACACCTTGATCGAATCGGTGGCCGAATCGGCCGCGCTGGGTAAAAACCGCTACACCTCGCAATTCCAGTCGTTGGCCAAAACGGCGGAAGTTGCCGTGCTGGCCGATATTGACGCCACGGATGTCCAGCGCACCCCCACCGGCCAGGAAGAGCTTGATCGTGTGCTGGGTGGCGGCATTGTGGAAGGTGCTGTCGTTCTGATCGGCGGCGACCCCGGCATTGGCAAGTCCACGTTGTTGTTGCAGGCGCTGGACTCCCTGCAGCGCAGCGGGCAGTCAACCTTGTATGTCACCGGAGAGGAAAGTGGCGCTCAAGTCGCATTGCGTTCGCGCCGCCTGGGGCTGGTTGCTTCGCAAGTCAGGGTGCTGGCGGAAATCCAGCTCGACAAGATCCTGGCCACCATAGCCGCGCTGCAACCGGATGTGGCGGTGATTGACTCCATCCAGACCGTGTATTCCGACCAATTGACCTCGGCCCCGGGTTCGGTCGCCCAGGTGCGTGAGTGTGCCGCCCACCTGACGCGTTGCGCCAAATCCAGTGGCACAGCGATTGTGCTGGTGGGCCATGTCACCAAGGAAGGTGCCCTGGCCGGACCTCGCGTGCTGGAGCACATGGTGGACACGGTGCTGTATTTTGAGGGGGAGACCCACAGCAGCTTTCGCCTGGTGCGTGCCATCAAGAACCGCTTTGGCGCGGTCAACGAGATTGGTGTGTTTGCGATGACGGAGAAGGGGCTCAAGGGGGTTAGCAACCCCAGTGCCATTTTTCTGAGCCAGCACGCGGAGCCGGTACCCGGCAGTTGTGTCATGGTGACGCTGGAAGGCACACGGCCTTTGCTGGTCGAAATTCAGGCTCTGGTTGACAGCGGTGGGCCATCGCCCCGGCGCTTGAGCGTGGGTCTGGACCGCGACCGCCTGGCCATGCTGTTGGCGGTCCTGCACCGCCATGCTGGTGTGGCGTGTATGGACCAGGATGTGTTTGTCAACGCCGTGGGCGGTGTGCGCATCAGCGAACCCGCTGCCGACCTGGCGGTGCTGCTGGCCATCACCTCCAGCTTGCGTGGCAAACCTCTGCCCAAGGGGTTCTTCGCTTTTGGTGAAGTCGGCCTGGCAGGCGAGGTACGCCCGGCCCCGCGTGGGCAGGAGCGGCTCAAGGAAGCCGCCAAGCTCGGGTTCACCGTGGCCGTGGTACCCAAATCCAATGTGCCCAAAAAGTCCCACAGCAAGGAGTTTGAGGGCCTGACCATTCATGCGGTGGAGCGGGTTGAAGACGCCATGCAAATTGTTCGGACCTTTTAGCCGTGCGCCGCTTCTTTTCAGGTTTGCGCCCGGCCGTGGCGCGCGCCCTCACTGCCTTGGTAGTGGTTGGCCTTGGTTTTCTGGCCTACCGGGCCTATGCGTGGCCGGGAGTCGCTTTGGCTGCGGGCGGTGCCGTGATGTGGGTGCTGTTGCACATGACCCGAATGATGGTGGTGCTCAAACGAACGGCCCAGCGACCGGTGGGCTGTGTCGGCAGCGCCGTCATGATGCACGCCCGACTGGAGCGCGGGCAAACGCTGTTGCAATTGTTGGCACTGGCGGGCTCCTTGGGGCAGCGTGTGGATGGCTCGCACAGTAACAGCGCACAACGCGAGCAGTACCGGTGGACCGACAGTTCCCAGGCAACGGTGTTGTGTACGCTAGAACATGGCAAACTGACCCATTGGGAGTTGCTGCGCGGTTGAGCCGACGCGCGGCGGGGCAGGGGTTGCCTCGGCCGTAAAATCAGTGTTTCCAAGTCTACGATTCCAAGGAAACACGCCATGAGCCCCCTACCCCCCTCAATGTCAGACCGTGATGGAAAAATCTGGATGGATGGCCAGATGGTTGATTGGCGCGAAGCCAAGATCCATGTACTGAGCCACACGCTGCACTACGGCTGCGGTGCGTTTGAGGGTGTACGCGCCTACAACACCGTGGACGGAACGGCGATTTTCCGCCTGGAAGAGCACACCGAGCGCCTGTTCAACAGCGCCAAAATCTTGCGCATGAAGATTCCGTTCACGCAAGAGCAGGTCAACGAGGCGCAAAAGGCCGTGGTGCGCGAGAACAAGCTGGAAAGCTGCTACCTGCGCCCCCTGACCTGGATTGGCGACAAAAAGTTGGGCGTCTCGCCCAAAGGCAACACCATCCATCTGATGGTTGCCGCCTGGCCCTGGGGCGCCTACCTGGGCGAAGAAGGCATGAAACGCGGCATCCGCGTCAAGATTTCCAGCTACACCCGCCACCATGTCAACATCACCATGACCCAAGCCAAGGCGGTCAGCAACTACACCAACTCCATTCTGGCGAACATGGAAGCCACCGACGACGGCTACGACGAGGCCATGCTGCTGGACGCCAGCGGCTTTGTGTCCGAAGGCGCCGGTGAGAACCTGTTTGTGGTCAAGAACGGCGTGGTTTATACGCCCGACCTGTCGGCCGGTGCCCTGAACGGCATCACCCGCAACACCGTCATGCATATCTGCAAGGACCTGGGGCTGGAGCTGGTGCAAAAGCGCATCACCCGCGACGAGGTTTATATCTGCGACGAGGCCTTCTTCACAGGCACCGCTGCCGAGGTAACCCCGATCCGCGAACTCGACCGCATCGAGCTGGGCAAAGACGACTATGTGGGCACACGCGGCCCCATCACCGAAAAGATCCAGAGCGCCTTCTTTGACATCGTCAACGGTCGCAATCCCAAGTACAGCCATTGGCTCAGCAAGGTCTGAGCGCGGCCACACCCTACTGATTGAACAAGGACCCCCATGACAACCGCGACCATTGAACTCCTGGCCAAAGACCTGAACCACCAGGGCGGCGTGTTCTGCCCCAGCCCCCTGGCCAAGATGGAAACCTGGAACACCCATCCCAAGGTGTATCTGGATGTTGGCAAGAATGGCACCGCCAAATGTCCCTACTGCGGCACGGTGTACCAACTCCGGGACGGCGAGCATTTCCACGGGCATTAGTCCGATGGCGCGATCACTGGTGATCGCCCCCCAATGGATCGGGGATGCGGTCATGACCGAACCGCTGTTGCGTCGGCTGCACGCCCGTGGCGAAACGATCACCGTCGGCGCGTTGCCCTGGGTGGTCCCGGTCTACCGCGCCATGCCGCATGTAGCGGCCGTCATCGAATTGCCGTTTGCCCATGGGCGGCTGCAGTGGGGGGTACGGCACGATCTGGCACGCCAGTTGCGCGGACAGTTCGATACTGCCTACGTCTGCCCCAATTCCCTGAAGAGCGCGCTGCTGCCCTGGTGGGCGGACATTCCACGTCGCACGGGTTACCACGGCGAGTCACGTTATGGTCTGCTGACCCAGCGTCTGCCCAATCCGGTTCGGGGTCGGCGGCCGCCGATGGTGGCTTATTATTCCGCGCTGAGCGGTGACACAGACGTAGCCGCTGACCGACCGCGCCTGGAAATTGATCCGGTGCGGGTGGATGCGGCGCTGGCAGCGATGCAATTGCAACGCAATGGGTACCACGTGTTTGCGCCGGGCGCGGAGTACGGACCCGCCAAACGCTGGCCGGCCCGGCACTTTGCCGTATTGGCCGAGCAATTGCGCCTGCCGGTGGTGTTGCTGGGGTCCAGCAAAGACGCCGCCATCTGCGCCGAAATCGCCAAAACAGTGAATGCCCTACAAGCCGGGCACTGCCTGGATTGGTCCGGCCGTACGTCGCTGGACCATGCGCTGGCAGCCATTTCTGCGGCACGAAGCGTGGTCAGCAACGATTCCGGACTCATGCACGTGGCAGCGGCCTTTGGCGTATCGCAAGTCGCACTGTTCGGTTCGTCTAGTCCCCTGCACACGCCGCCCCTGAATCCATTGGCCCATGTGGTTTGGCTGAAGAATGATCCAGACTATGTGCCGCCACTGGACTGCGCGCCTTGTTTTGAGCGTGAATGCCCGCTGGGCCATACCCGCTGCCTGGTCGATATGGGGCCGGAAAGGGTCCTGAATTGGCTCAGCCCCTCGGACGTCACCGCCTGACGCGACAGCGTTCCGTCTTGCTATTATTATTATAGCTGTCTGCGCATATTCCACGTGGGCTTGAGGGGTTTTTGGCTTGTATTTCATAGCGCAAGCAATCTTGGTATCATTTTGGGTCTTTCGACCCATCCCAACTGATAGGACTCCACCCCATGGCCCACTGCCTCAAGACGTTTGGTGCCCGCTTGGCGCTGCTGACTGGTTCCCTGCTGTGTGCCTCTGGCATACACGCGGCCGAACCCAAGGTGCTCAATGTGTACAACTGGTCGGACTACATCGCCGAGGACACGATCAAGAATTTCGAAAAGGAAACCGGTATCAAGGTTCGTTATGACAACTACGACAACAACGAAATCTTGCACGCCAAGCTGGTGGCCGGTGGTTCGGGTTATGACGTGGTGGTGCCCGGCTCGCACTTCGCCAAGACGCAGATCGAAGGGGGCCTGTTGCAAAAGCTGGACCGCAGCAAGCTGAGCAACTGGGGCAATCTGGACAAGGGCCTGCTGGAGCAACTGGCCAAGGTGGACCCCGGCAATGCCTATCTGGTCGACTGGTTATGGGGTTATGTGACCGTGGGCATCAATGTTGCCAAGGTCAAGGCCGCGCTGGGTGACATGCCCATGCCCGACAACGCGTGGAGTCTTTTGTTCGATACCAAATATGTCAGCAAGCTCAAGAGTTGCGGGGTCAGCGTGCTCGATTCGGCGTCCGAAGTGGTGCCTGCAGCCCTGCTGTATGCCGGCAAGTCGCCCTTTAGCAAGGAAGTTGCCGACTATGAGCTGGCAGCCAAGACCCTCACCGCCATTCGCCCGTATGTGAGCCGGTTTTCCTCGTCCGGCTACATCGAAGAAATGGCCAGCGGCGCCACTTGCCTGGTGATGGGTTACTCCGGGGACATCAATATCGCACGCAACCGGGCGGCTGCCGCCAAGAGCAAGACGCCCGTGGTTATCGAGGCATTGATTCCCAAGACCGGTGCCACGTTGTTCTTTGACACCATGGCCATCCCCAAGGACGCCAAGAACGTCGAAAACGCCCATTTGTTCATCAACTACATCCTGCGCCCCGAAGTCCATGCCGCGTTGACCAACAAGGTCTACTTTGCCAATCCCAATGCGGCATCGTTGAAGTTCGTGCGCAAGGAAGTGGCTGAAAACAAGAGTATTTTCCTGGATCCCGCCGCTCTCAAGACCATGGTGCCACCCGACACCTTGCCACAGGCCGTGCGCAAAGTTCAAACCCGCACCTTTACCAATTTCAAGGCGGGTCGGTAACCCCTGCCGAGGGCACAAAAAAAAGCCACCCGGAGGTGGCTTTGTAAAAGTCCCCCGAAGGGAACGTCGTTGGATCCGACAGAAGCCAACCTATGGGGTGGCTGGGCTTCAAACTTTGTGAACTGTGACAGCAGTGGTATGAACTGTAGGGGGTGCCAGGGTTTTGCGGTATCCCCTGTTTGTGTGAGTCGTCAGATGTTTTTGCAAATAACCAGCAAAAAGACCATTTTTCTGACCGGAGTGACAGGAAATTTATACCGGTACTGCTGCCAAGGGCAGTCGAATCTCGAAACAAGCTCCGCCAGATTCGCGGTTGCGGCAGAAAACACGGCCACCATGGCGCAGCGCAATGGACTTGACCAGGGCCAAGCCCAGGCCCATGCCACCATCACGTTCTGAAGCCCCTGGCAAGCGGTAAAAGGGCTCGAAAATCCGCTCCTGGTACTCGGATGGCACACCCGGGCCACTGTCGCAGACATGGATACAGGCCATGCCGTTGGCCCGGCACAGTGTCAGTGTGGCAGGGCCGCTGGCATGGCGGCGGGCGTTCTCCAGCAAATTGCGTACGGCCCGGCGCAGCAATTTGCTGACCCCGGGTACCAGCAGTTCGTTGCCCTCCACCTGCAGGTCGATGTTGGCCCCGGAGCGTGCGCACTCTTCGGCGGCCAGACCCACCAGGTCAACGGGTTCAACCGTTCCCAGGTCCGCTTCGCGCGCGTCGAGTCGGCTGGCCAGCAAAATCTCATCGATTAACTGGTCCAGTTCGGTGATGTTGCGGGCGATTTCGTACTTGGCGCGTAGCGTGCCGGCATCCGTTGGGCCGGCCATGAACTCCAGACCCATACGAATGCGCGTCAGCGGCGAGCGCAATTCGTGGGAGGCGTTGGCCAGCAGCGACTTTTGCGAAGCCAGCAAGGCATCGCGCGACTTCACCAGCGTTTCAATCTGTTGCGCAGCGTGGTTAAAACGGTCGGCCAGAAACCCCACCTCATCGTCACCCGACACGGGTACCCGTACGGTCAGGTCACCATCCCCCCAGCGCTGGACACTGCTTTGTAACACTTCCAGTCGACGTGTCAGGCGCCGCACAATCGGGTAGGTGGCCAGTGCGACCGCCACCGCGACCAGGCCCAGCGTCCAGAAGATGCCGAATGGTGCGCGCCAAGTCGACGGTTGGGGCCGTGGCATGTGGATGTGGATGGTCTGCCCGTCCTGCATGCGCACATCGAACTCGGGTCCGCGGCCAAAGCGACCGCGCGGTTCGGAATCAGCCTCGGGCTCGGCTTCCACTTCCGGTGGTGGCACTGTGGCGGGTTTGCCACGTTCCCGCCCGGGCATGCCCAGACCGGGACCACCTTGAAGCATGCGCGGACGAAGGTGGCCTTGGCCTATCACCTCCCCAGCGGCATTGCGCGCCACCACTTCCCGCAGCGGCACGTCGGCAGTCAGCCGCCACACTCAGCCGACCAAAAACGTCAAAATGGTCACC
>ERZ724516.185-NODE-185-length-38599-cov-7.310684_pt1 | contig 38599 bp, 38 predicted proteins | sample MGYA00376049_ERZ724516 | MGnify/ENA primary metagenome ERZ724516 (study PRJEB28724, sample SAMN07190886) | activated sludge metagenome | isolation source: activated sludge of sewage treatment plant in Hong Hong | place: USA: Christiansburg, Virginia | collected... | reverse complement strand
GTTTGAGGCGGACGTTGAACTGCTTGAGCTGACGCATGTTGGCCTTGGCTTTCTCGAGCAGCGGCGCGAGGCGCTCGACGGCATAAACCTCGCTGGTCAGCTGGGCCAGAACCGCCGCCTGATAGCCGCAGCCGGCACCCACTTCAAGCGTCTTGCCCAGGGTCGTCCGCCCGTTGAGCAGCAGTTCGATCATCCGCGCGACGACGAAGGGCTGTGAAATCGTCTGCCCCATGCCCAGGGGCAGCGCCGTGTCTTCGTAGGCGCGCGATGCCAGCGCCTCCTCGACGAAAACATGGCGCGGTACGGCAGCCATGGCGGCAAGCACCACCTCGTTGCGGATGCCCATCTCGCGCAGTCGCTCGATCATGCGCGACCGCGTCCGCTGCGAGGTCATGCCGATACCGTGCAGGCCGTTGGCGCTCATTTCATCCAGTTCGTGATCGCCGGGAACTGCGCCGTGTGCGTCAGATCGACCTGAAGCGGGGTGATCGAGACACAGCCGCGTTCGACCGCGTTGAAATCCGTACCCGGGCCGGCGTCGGCGGCCGCACCGGCAGCGCCTACCCAATAGACCGTTTCGTTGCGCGGCGAGCGCATCCTGACCACCGGCTCGGCCTTGTGGCGCCGACCCAGCCGCGTCACCTCGGTACCGCGAAGGTCGTCATAGGGAAGATCGGGCACATTCACGTTAAGCAATACCGGTTCGCGAATCGGATTCCGGATGAAACGCTCGACCAATTGTAGCGCTACCCGACCAGCGGTTTCGTAATTCTTTCCCTCGAAACTGGTCAGCGATATTGCAATCGACGGAATACCCAGCAGGAAGCCCTCGGTCGCTGCGGCGACCGTTCCGGAATAAATGGTGTCGTCACCCATATTCGCGCCATGATTAATGCCTGAAACGATAATGTCGGGCATGTAATCGAGCATTCCGGTAACTGCCAGATGGACGCAATCGGTCGGTGTCCCATTCACGAAATAAAACCCGTTTGCCGCCTTTTTCAAAAATAGAGGCCGGTCCAGGGTAAGGGAATTACTGGCACCGCTTCGATTCTGCTCCGGAGCGACGACAACGACTTCGCCAGATGTTGCCAAGGCCTCTGCAAGCACCTGGAGTCCGGGGGCGAAATAACCGTCGTCGTTGCTCAGGAGTATTCGCATATCAGACCGTAAGGGCTTCCATCTTGCCGCCCTTCGCGACCCATTCGGCGACCCATTTCGGCTGGCGTCCGCGTCCGGTCCATTCGAGTTCGGCATTTTGCGGATGACGGTACTTGACTTTAACTTTCCCGGACGGCCCCTTGGCTTTAACTTCCTTGCCAAGCAGATCTTCGAGTGCATAGCCGCGCGCTTTAACAAAAGCCCGCGCTTCATTAAGGATCTTTACCTTATCCTGAGCCTCGCGGCGCTTTAATTCGGCAGGGATCTGCTGCTGCAGGTCACGCAACTGGATAACGGTGAGCGAAGACAAATCCATGATTACCTCCTTTTAGTAAATGGTGGAAACAATCTAATTTGTCTTAATCAATTTATCAACCATTAAATTAAAAAACCGGCATAAGCCGGTTAATTAAAATTCCATTGGTCGGGGCGGCGGGATTCGAACTCGCGACCCCTTGCACCCCATGCAAGTGCGCTACCAGGCTGCGCTACGCCCCGACAAGCAGACGATTATACCCGAAAAGCGCAGGATTCAAAGGCGCAACATCTCAATTACGTACTGCAATTCGGCGCGCAGGCCACCGACCGAACTGACGGCGACGGCGTCAGCCGGAACCGGCTCATTCAAGGGGCCTTCATCGAGGCGATTGCGTGCCCCGCTGATGGTGAATCCCTGGTTGTAGAGCAGTTCGCGGATACGCCGGACGAGGAGGACTTCATGATGCTGGTAGTAGCGCCGATTACCGCGACGCTTCACCGGCTTCAATTGGTTGAATTCCTGTTCCCAATAGCGCAGGACGTGCGGCTTGACCCCGCACAGTTCGCTGACCTCACCGATGGTGAAGTAGCGCTTGGCGGGAATCGGCGGCAGTTCATCGCCACCCGGGAATTTATGCCGTTGTTCCATCGCAGGCGAGTTCGACATCGGACTTCAGTTTCTGGCTGGCATGAAAGGTGACGACGCGCCGCGCGGTGATCGGGATTTCCTGTCCGGTCTTCGGATTTCGGCCCGGACGCTGCGGCTTGTCGCGCAACTGGAAATTTCCGAAACCGGAAAGCTTTACGCCGTCACCGGTCTCCAGGGCGTTGCGGATTTCTTCGAAAAAAGCTTCGACCATGTCCTTGGCCTCACGCTTGTTGAGGCCAACCTTCTCGAACAGGAGGTCGGAGAGCTCTGCTTTGGTCAGTGTCATTGTCATAATTTGTGTCAGGCACGCAGTTGCGCGGCGAAGGCCTGCTCAAGACAGGACACCAGTTGCTGCACCGCCAATTCGACTTCCGTATCTTGCAAAGTACGTTGAGTATCTTGCATAACTATCCGGAACGCAAGACTTTTTTTGTTTTCAGGGATGCCCCTTCCCGCATACACATCGAAGAGCTGGACGTCCTGAACCAGGGCCGGCAAACTGCCTTTGAGTCGATCGAGTAGCGTCTGCAATGCGAGGTCCTGATCGACGACGACGGCAAGGTCGCGGATCACCGGCGGGAACTTCGAGACTTCGACGCAGGCAGGCACAGTGGCCGACTTGACGGCATCAAAATCGACCTCAAAGATCACCGGCGCTTGCGGCAGATCGTATTTCTGCACCCATTCCGGGTGCAATTCACCGATACAGCCTATCGCAACGCCATCCAGCAAGACGCTGGCCGAGCGGCCCGGATGCAGGGCCGGATGCAGCAGTTTCTCAAAGCGCAGCGCGGCCGGCGCCAGCAGGGCCTCGAGGTCGCCCTTGAGGTCATAGAAATCCACCTTGCGCCCGCTACTGCCCCAACCTTCCGGCAGCGCGCCGCCAAAGGCGAGGCCCGCCAGCTTCCACGGCTGGCGAAAACCGGCGACCGGGCTGCCGGCTGCATCTCGATGAAAGGTCCGGCCGGTCTCGAACAAGCGAACCCGGGTCTGCTTGCGCTTGAGGTTGGTGAGCAGGTTCGCGATCAGGCCACCGAACAGGGTCGACCGCATCACGGCCATCTGGCTGGCGATCGGATTGGCAAGGCGGATCAGGTCCGCATTGGCAGCGAAATCGGCTTCCCAGGACTCTTCGACGAAAGCAAAATTCACTACTTCCTGAAAGCCACGATCGACCAGCAGCTGGCGAATTCGGCCCTGCGGACGCTCGGCTTCCGGTTGTACCAGCATGGCCAGCGGCCCACGCGGTGCCGGCGCCGGAATGTTGTCGTAGCCGTGCAGACGGGCGATTTCCTCGATCAGGTCTTCCTCGATTTCGAGGTCGAAGCGCCAACTTGGCGGCGTCACCAGAAAATCGTCTCCGTCGCGCGTGAATGGCAGGCCAAGGCCGGCGAACAGGCCGCCAATCTGCCCCGCGCTCAGCGGCAGGCCCAGCACGCTGGCGGCGCGCGCCGTGCGCAGCCGAACCGGATTGCGTGCCGGCATGTCGGCGCTGGCTTCGACCACCGGCCCGGCGGCGCCGCCGCAGATGTCAAGAATCAGGCGAGTAGCGCGCTCCATGGCACGCCGGGTGCCGCCGAAATCGACACCACGCTCGAAACGGTGCGCGGCATCGGAACCGAATCCGTAGCGCCGTGCACGGCCGGCAATCGCCTTTGGCGCGAAGAAGGCGGATTCAAGCAGCAGCTCACTGGTCGCCAGCGTGATACCGCTGTCTTCGCCGCCCATGATCCCGGCCATGGCCAAGGGCTTCGCATCGTCGGCGATGACCAGTACGTCGCTGTCGATGGCGATTGTCTGCTCGTTCAGCAGGAGCAGCTTTTCGCCCGTCCTCGACATGCGGGCATGCACGGCGCCTTCGAGTTTGGTGTTGTCGAAGGCATGCAGCGGCTGCCCGAGTTCCAGCATCACGTAGTTGGTGACATCGACCAGCGCCGAAATCGCGCGAATGCCGCTGCGCTCCAACCGGCGCTTCATCCAGTCGGGCGTCGCGGCCCTGGCATCGACGCCCTTGATCACCCGGCCGCAATAGAGTGGGCAGGCAGCCGGCGTGTCAAGGATGACCTCGCGCTGGTCTGGAATGGTCGCAGCCACTTCCGGAACGGCGACGAACTTGACCTGCGCCCCGGCAATGGCAGCCACTTCGCGGGCCACCCCGGTCAGGGACAGGCAATCGGCACGATTCGGGGTCAGCTTCAGCTCGAAGACATTGTCGTCGAGATCGAGATACTCACGGATCGACAGGCCAACCGGCGCATCTGCAGGCAGCACGAGCAGACCCGAGGCCTCCTCGGCAATGCCGAGTTCCTTGGCCGAGCAGAGCATGCCGGAAGACTCGATGCCGCGCACCTTGGCGACCTTGATGGTGAAATCGCCGGGCAATCTGGCACCGGGTAAGGCGCAGGGCACGCGCAGGCCGACGGCCACATTCGGTGCACCGCAGACGATGGTCGCCGGTTCGCCGCGGCCGGTCGCGACCCGGCAGACATTCAGGCGGTCGGCATCGGGATGCCTGGTGACGTCCAGCACTTCAGCGACGACGACATCATTGAACTGCGGGGCGACCGGGTCGAGTGCTTCGACCTCGAGGCCGGCCATGGTCAGCAGATGGGATAGCTCTTCGCTCGTCAGCTTGGTATCGACGAGGGTACGCAGCCAGGATTCGGAGAATTTCATGCGAATTGCCTCAGGAAACGGAGGTCGCCTTCAAAGAAGAGGCGCAGATCATTGACGCCGTAACGCAGCATGGTCAGGCGGTCCGGCCCGAAGCCGAAGGCGAAGCCGGTGTACTTTTCCGGATCGATGCCGGCGATGCGCAGCACGTCGGGGTGCACCATGCCGCAGCCGGCGATTTCCAGCCAGCGCCCTTCGAGCGGGCCGTTCATGAAAGCGACGTCGATTTCGGCTGACGGCTCGGTAAACGGGAAAAAGGACGGCCGGAAGCGAACCTTGAGATCGTCGCTCTCGAAGAAGCTGCGCAGGAAATCGGCGATCACGCCCTTGAGGTCGGCGAAGGAAACGCCCTCGCCCACCCACAGGCCTTCGACCTGGTGGAACATCGGCGAATGCGTCGCGTCGGAGTCGACGCGATAGACGCGGCCCGGCGCGATGATGCGGATTTCGGGCATTTTTTCCAGTTGACCGTAACGGGCCACGTGCGCCTGCATGTAGCGCGCCTGGATCGGGCTGGTATGGGTACGCAGCAGCACCTTGTCGGCCAGGGTGCCATCCGGGTTCTGCAGGTAGAACGTATCGTGCATCGAGCGCGCCGGGTGGTCCTCGGGCGTATTCAGGGCTGTAAAATTGAAAAAATCTTCCTCGATTTCCGGGCCGTCGGCCACCTGGAAGCCGATCGAACGAAACAGCGCCTCGATGCGTTCCAGCGTCCGCGTGACCGGATGCAGGCCCCCGCGCGCTTCGGCGCGACCGGGCAGCGTGACATCGAGCGCTTCTTCCGCCAGGCGCGCGTCGAGCGCCGCCTTGCGGATCACCTCGCGGCGGGCGTTGAGCGCGTTTTCGACGGCCGTCTTGGCGACGTTGATCGCCGCACCGGCTGTCTTCTTCTCTTCAGGCGGCAGCTTGCCCAGACCTTTGAGCAGTTCGGTAATCTGACCGCTCTTGCCAAGGAAACGGGCTTTCACCTGCTCCAGTGCATCGGGGTCGGAAATAGCGGCGAAGGCCGCCTGGGCTTCGCTAACGATTTGATCGAGATTGTCCATAGACTTTCACCAACAGGAACAGCAACAAAAAAGGAGGCTTGCGCCTCCTTTTTTTGACTACGCTTTCGCTCAGGCGCCGAGCTGTGCCTTGGCCTGATTGGCCAGAGCGGCAAAAGCCGGCTGATCGAAGACGGCCAGATCGGCCAGAACCTTGCGGTCGACTTCGATGTTGGCCTTCTTCAGGCCATTCATGAAGGTGCTGTACTTCATGCCTTCCAGACGGGCAGCAGCATTGATACGGGCGATCCACAGCGAACGGAACTGGCGTTTCCGTTGACGACGGTCACGGTACTGGTATTGACCGGCCTTCATCACCGCCTGTTTGGCGATGCGATATACGTTCTTGCGACGACCACGGTAACCCTTGGCCTGGACCAGAACCTTCTTGTGACGCGCGCGCGCCGTTACACCACGTTTTACTCTAGGCATCTTCTATCTCCTTACGCGTAGGGCATCATGGCGCGGACCGAAGCGGAGTCGCGCTCGTGAACAGCCACTGCACCGCGCAGATGACGCTTCACCTTGGTGGTCTTCTTGGTCAGGATGTGACGCTTGAAGGCTTGGCCGCGCTTGATGCTGCCACCGGCGCGGATCGAGAAACGCTTCTTGGCGCTGCTCTTGGTCTTCATTTTGGGCATTTATATGCTCCTTAATGACATGCTGTCAGGTGGTTCCCGGCGGGAACACTTCGATTACCCGAAGGCACTTATGGGTACTGCTGAACTGCGTTTTACGGCTTCTTCTTGGCCGGCGCGATGATCATGATCATCTGACGACCTTCCATCTTCGGCATCTGCTCGACTTGACCTACGGCCTCGAGGTCCGCCTTGATTCTTTCCAGCTGGCGCATCCCGAATTCCTGATGCGCCATTTCGCGACCCCGGAAGCGCAGGGTCACCTTGACCTTGTCTTCTTCTTCCAGGAAACGCGTCATGTTTCTGAGCTTGATCTGGTAATCGTTTTCGTCAGTACCCGGCCGCAGCTTGATTTCCTTGACCTGAACCTGCTTCTGCTTCAGCTTGGCCTCATGCGCCCGCTTCTGCTCCTGGTACTTGAACTTGCCATAGTCCATGATCCGACAGACCGGTGGCGTTGCAACCGGCGCGATCTCGACCAGATCGACCCCGGCTTCTTCAGCCATCTGCAAGGCAGCGCGGGTACTCATGATGCCCAACTGCTCGCCTTCCAAACCCTGGAGACGAATCTCCGGTACCGTTATTTCTTCGTTTAGGCGATGCGCCTTGTTCTGAGCTATGGTGAGACCCCCGAAAACATCAATAATTAAGCCGTGCCACTACGTGCTGCGACTTCCCCTCGGAGTCGCCCGATCAGGTCATCCACGGACATCTGTCCGAGGTCCTGACCGCCACGCGTTCGCACGGCCACCAGTCCGTCCGCCTTTTCCTTGTCGCCCACAACGAGCTGATAAGGCAGCCGGTTCAAGCTATGTTCCCGAATTTTATAGGTAATTTTCTCGTTGCGCAAATCCGCTTCGGCCCGGAAGCCCGCCTGATGTAGCTTTTGCGCGACTTCCGCAGCGTACTCCGCCTGCTTTTCGGAAATATTGAGGACGACCGCCTGCACCGGTGCCAGCCACAGGGGCAAGGCGCCCGAAAAATTCTCGATCAGGATGCCGATGAAGCGCTCCAGCGAACCTAGGATGGCCCGGTGCAGCATCACGGGCACCTTGCGCGTGTCGTCGGCGGCCACGTATTCGGCCCCGAGGCGGCCCGGCATCGAGAAATCGACCTGCATGGTGCCGCACTGCCAGGACCGGCCGATGGCGTCCTTGATGTGGAACTCGATCTTCGGGCCGTAGAAGGCACCCTCGCCCGGCAATTCGGACCACTCAAGTCCGGAAGCGCGCAGCCCCCTGCGCAACGCATCCTCGGCCTTGTCCCAGACCTCGTCGGACCCGACCCGGCCTTCCGGACGCAGCGCCAGCTTGACGGCGACATCATGGAAGCCGAAATCGCCATAGACCTTTTTGACCAGCGCATTGAATGCCGTCACTTCGGCTTCGATCTGGTCTTCGGTACAGAAGATGTGCCCGTCGTCCTGGACGAAGCCGCGCACGCGCATCAGGCCGTGCAGCGCGCCGGCCGGCTCGTTGCGGTGGCAGGAACCGAACTCGCCGTAGCGCAGCGGCAGTTCGCGGTACGAACGCAGATCGTTGTTGAAGACCTGGACATGACCCGGACAGTTCATCGGTTTGACCGCGTAGTCGCGGTTTTCCGACGAAGTCGTGAACATGTTGTCCTTGTAGTGCTCCCAGTGGCCGGACTTTTCCCAGAGGCTCTGGTCGAGGATCTGCGGGCAGCGCACTTCCTGGTAGCCGTTGTTGCGATAGACGGCGCGCATGTACTGCTCGATTTCCTGCCAGATCGCCCAGCCCTTGGGGTGCCAGAACACCAGCCCGGGGGCTTCGTCCTGCATGTGGAACAGGTCGAAATGCTTGCCGAGGCGGCGATGGTCGCGTTTTTCAGCTTCCTCGAGCATGTGCAGATAGGCGTCGAGGTCCTCCTTCTTGGCCCAGGCAGTGCCGTAGATGCGCTGCAACTGCTCGTTGCGGTGGTCGCCGCGCCAGTAGGCGCCGGCCACCTTCATCAGTTTGAAGACCTTGAGCTTGCCCGTGGTCGGCACGTGCGGGCCGCGGCAGAGGTCGATGAAATCACCTTCGCGGTAGAGCGAAACCTGCTGGTCGGCGGGAATCGCGGCGATCAGTTCGGCCTTGTACTTTTCGCCCGCATCGAGGAAGAACTTTACGGCGGCGTCGCGCGACCAGACTTCGCGGCTGACCGGGATATCCTTCTTCGCCAGCTCACCCATGCGCTTTTCGATCGCCACCAGGTCTTCCGGCGTGAACGGGCGCTTGTAGGCGAAATCATAGTAAAAGCCATTCTCGATGACCGGCCCGATCGTGACCTGGGCCTCGGGGAACAGTTCCTTGACCGCATAGGCCAGCAGGTGGGCGGTCGAGTGGCGAATGATTTCGAGGCCGTCCGCATCGCGCTCGGTGATGATGGCGAGATCAGCGTTCTGCTCGATCAAGTAGGAGGTGTCGACCATCTTGCCATCGACTTTCCCGGCCAGTGCGGCGCGGGCCAGGCCGGCGCCGATACTGGCGGCAACCTCGGCTACGGTGACCGCCTGCTCGTAGCAGCGGATGGAACCATCAGGCAGTTTGATATCAGGCATGGCGGATCTCTGGGCAAAAAAAAAGTGCGGGGCGAGCCGCACTTTTCTGGTCGAACAAAAGCTGACTCGATTAGGGTTTCTGAACGGTAAAACAAGTTCGGAAAATGATCATTTCAGCTCCGTCAGGATTTTGGTAGGCGGTATTGGAATCGAACCAACGACCTCCACGATGTCAACGTGGCGCTCTAACCAACTGAGCTAACCGCCTGAAGAGACGCGCATTATAAGGATGTCCGGGGCCAAGTCAACAGAATTTGGCCAAAAATGCCGCCAGTTCAAAGCGCGCCGGGCGTCATTGCGAAAATCCCGCCGTCAGCGCGGCGATCATGTAGCCGTGGTCGAGCACGCCGGCACTCTCGCGAATGCTGTGCATCGCCCACATCGGCGAACCGACATCGACGCTCGCCACCCCTAGCCCCGCCGCGATGATCGGGCCGATGGTGCTGCCACAACCGAGGTCGCTCCGATGCGCATATTGCTGGCACGGCACGCCGGCCTTCTCGCACAGCATCATAAAGCGCGCCGCACTCTCGGCGCCGGTGCTGTAGCGCTGGTTGGCATTGGTTTTGATCACCGGGCCGCCGTTGACCGCAACCCGATGCCCGGGCTCGTAGGCCGCCGGGAAGTTCGGGTTCCAGGCGTGCGCCATGTCGGCGCTGATGAAGAAGCTGCGGGCCAGCGCACGACGGTAGGCCTCGTCGTCGAGGCCACCATGCGCGGCAATCCGGCGCAGGGTGTCGGCGATGAAGCTGCCACCTGCGCCCGTCGCGCTCTCGCTGCCGACTTCCTCGTGGTCGAAAAAGGCGCAGACGTTGGTCGTTCCGGGATGCTCGATTGCGAGCAGCGCGCTGAGGCCGGCGTGGCACGAAGCGAGATTGTCGAGCCGGCTGGCCGCGATGAACGCCTGCCCCGCCCCCCAGAACGATCCCGGCTGCGTGTCGCAGACGCCCAGTTCCCAGCCCAGGATGTCGGCGGGCTCAACCGAAAGTTGTTCGGCCAGCAGGGCATGCAGGCGTCCGTCGTCATCCTGGTCATCGCCGGCCAGCCCCAGTATCAGCGGCAATTCCGTCTGCTTGTTGAACTTGAGCCCGTTTTCGTTCACTTCGCGGTTCATGTGGATCGCCAGGTTGGGCAGCCGCAGCAGCGGCTCGCCAAAATGCACCAGGTGCATGGCGACACCCTGGGGGCCACGCACGGCTACCCGGCCGGCGAGTCCGAGATCACGATCGGCGAAGCTCGCCAGGATCGGCCCGCCATAGACCTCGACGCCGAGCCGGAGCAGGCCGTCGCCGGCCTGCACGGCCCGGGGCTTGATGCGCAGGCCGGGTGAATCGGTGTGCGCGCCGACCAGCCGGAAGCCGCTTTCGGCCAGATCCGCGGCGCCGACCGCAAAGGCAATGATCGATGCCCCGCCGCGCACCACGTAATAGCGCCCGCCAGGCGCCAGTTGCCAGCGCTCGTCCTCGCGCAGCTCGACGAAGCCGCTATTCCCAAGTCGGTCTGCCGTGTTGCGCACGGCGTGCCACGGGCTCGGGCTGGCGTCGATGAAGTTCAGCAACGCCCGGGCCTGCTCCCGGGCATGGGGGGATATTTCCATGATTGTCCGTGTCTCAAGTTCAATGAGCCAAAGATACCAAAGCTCGCGCGACGGCGTGCATGAATCGCAGTAAGATGCGGCGTTTCCGGAGGGCGAAATGAACGAGGGATGGATCGTATTGGGCATTTGCCTGCTATTCGTGATCGGCGCGGCGCTACCCCTGATCCGCAATCGCGGCGCCGACCGGACGCCCCTGCCGCCGCCCAGGGAAACGCTGCGCGACTGGCGCAACGAAAAATGAGCGAAGGCAACCCGATGGAAGCACGCATCACCGAGCTGGAAATCAAGATCAGCTATACCGAAGACGCGGTCGACGCGCTGAACCGAACGATTTTCCGCCAGCAGCAGCAGATCGACCAGCTGCTCAGCCAGGTCATGGCCCTGCGCGAACAGGTGCAGTCCGCAGCCCCAAACGAGCAGCGCAGCCTGCGCGACGAACTCCCGCCGCATTACTGAACCCGTGCCTGCCCGCCCGGTCACCGTGCTCTATCACGCCGATTGCCCCGACGGCTTCGGCGCGGCCTACGCCGCCTGGCGGCGCTTTGGCGACAGCGCAAGCTACCGGCCCATGCACCACGGCGAGGCTTGGGAAATGGCCGAGATCGCCGGACATGATGTCTATGTACTCGATTTTTCATTCCCGCCCGCCATTCTCGAAACCATGGCCGGCCTTGCCCGCTCGGTCACCCAGATCGACCACCATGCCTCAGCCCGCCAGCCGTGGGCCGGCCAGCTGGTGAAAGCAGCGGATGGCGGAGAACATTTCAGCCACCCCGCCCTGCCGCTGACGATTGTCTTTGACCTCGAGAAGTCGGGCGCCCGGCTGACCTGGGAATATTTCAATCCTGGCCTGCCGTTGCCGCTAGCCCTCCGCCATGTCGAGGATGTCGACATGTGGCGCTTCGCGCTGCCCGGAACGCGGCCATTCGGACGCGCACTGCGCCTGCTGCCCTTCGATTTCGCCGCCTGGGATGACCTCGTCCGCCGTACGCCGGACGCCGATTCCGACGGCTACAAGGCTTTTCTGGCCGACGGCGAAGCGATCGAGCGCTTCTTCCAGACCGAAATCGAGCGCCTGGCACAGAGCCGGCTGGTCATGCCCGTCCGCTTGCGCGGTGAACCCATCGATCCCTTGCAGGCCCTGCGCCACGGGTTGCCGACGCTGGTCGAGGGCGACCGCGCCTGGCGCGCGGTGAGCGGCCTCGCCATCAACGCCAGCGCGCTGTTCGCTTCCGAACTGGGGAGCCTGCTGGCCGAACGGAGTGGCAGCTTTGCGCTGGTCTGGCAGCTTGCTGCCGATGGGGAAGTGAAGGTTTCTCTGCGTGCCGCCGGCAAGGTCGATGTCGCCGCCATAGCGGCCGGCTACGGCGGTGGCGGCCACCCGAATGCGGCCGGATTCCGCCTGCCGCTGGCCCGTTTCGCGAAGGAAATCCTCGCCGAGCCAATGTTATAAATCAATTTAACTTTGATATTCAATATATTGATTTATAACGATTCAATGGTGCCCAGGAAGGGACTCGAACCCCCACACCTTTCGGCGCCAGAACCTAAATCTGGTGCGTCTACCAATTTCGCCACCTGGGCAGGCGGGCGAATTCTACCATCGGGTCCGGCTTAACCCTATACTTCGCGGCCCATGCCCGTCGACCATTACGAGAACTTCCCGGTTGCCTCCTTTCTAGTGCCCGCGCACCTGCGCCGGCCGATCGAGGCAATCTATCGTTTCGCCCGCAGTGCCGACGATATTGCCGACGAAGGCGATGCGACGTCGGACGAACGACTGGCCGGCCTTGCCGCCTACCAGCAGGAACTGGACAGCATCGCTGCCGGAATGCCAGCGCAGAGCCCACTGTTCATCGCACTGGCCGAAGAAATCCGCAAGCACGATCTGCCGCTCCAGCTTTTTCGCGACCTGCTCGACGCCTTTGCCCAGGATGTGGTCAAGAAACGCTATACCGACTATCCGGAGCTGCTCGACTACTGCCGCCGCTCGGCCGACCCGGTCGGCCGGCTGGTTCTGCATCTGTGCGGGCGCACCGGAGCGGCGCAGCTCGAGCAATCCGACTGCATCTGCTCGGCGTTGCAGTTGATCAATTTCCTGCAAGATGTTGCGGTCGACTGGCAAAAAGAGCGCATTTACATCCCGCTGGCCGATTTGCCGCGTTTCCGCATCAGCGAAGGCGACATCGCGGCCGGGCGCTGGTCCGCCAACTGGGCGGCATTGATGGATTTCGAGAACGACCGGGCGCGCGAGCTGCTGCTGCGCGGCGCGCCGCTCGTCCATGCCCTGCCCGGCCGCATCGGCTGGGAGATCCGCCTGACCGTTCAAGGCGGATTGCGCATCCTGGAGCGCCTGCGCCAAGTGCGCGGCAACGTGTTCGAGCGCCGCCCCAAACTCGGCAGAATGGACTGGCTGGTCATGGCCGGCCGTTCCCTTACAATGTGAGCCCATGAATCCCGATCAATACTGTCAGGAGAAGTGCGCCGCCAGCGGCTCCTCCTTCTACTACAGCTTCCTGTTCCTGCCCGCCGAACGCCGGCGCGCCATCATGGCGCTCTACGCCTTCTGCCGCGAAGTTGACGACGTGGTCGACGAGTGCAACGACATCTCGATTGCCTCGACCAAGCTTAGCTGGTGGCGCCAGGAGGTCGAGCGTATCGCGACTGGCCAGCCGACGCACCCCGTCGGACTGGCGCTTAAAGAGGTGAGCGGCCGGTTCAACCTGCCGAAGGAACAATTGCTTGAGATCATCGACGGCATGGAGATGGATCTCCAGCAGTCGCGTTACCTGGACTTCAAGGGCCTGGCGCTCTACTGCTACCGGGTCGCTGGTGTCGTCGGCCTGCTCGCTGCCGAGATTTTCGGCTTCCAGGACCGCCAGACGCAGAAGTACGCGCACGACCTCGGCATGGCTTTCCAGCTAACCAACATCATTCGCGACATCGGCGAGGACGCCCGCCGAGGACGCATCTACATCCCTATGGACGAGCTCAAGCAGTTCAACGTGCCGGCTGCCGACATCCTGAACGCGAAATACTCGGACAATTTCACGGCGCTGATGAAATTCCAGACCGAGCGCGCCGAGAAATACTACGCGCAGGCAATTGCCCAGTTGCCGGACGTCGACCGCAAAAGCCAGCGCCCAGGGCTGATCATGGCGGCGATCTATCGCACCCTGCTCGAGGAGATCAGGCGCGACGATTTCCAGGTACTCCACCAGCGCATCGCGCTGACCCCGGTACGCAAGCTCTGGATCGCCTGGAAGACCTGGGCCTTCGCATGAAGGTCGCCGTCATCGGCGGCGGCTGGGCGGGCATCGCCGCCGCGGTCGAACTGACGGCGGCCGGCATCCCAACCACGCTGTTCGAAGCCGGCCGTGCCCTCGGCGGCCGCGCCCGTTCGACCATGATCGACGGTCGCACCCTCGACAACGGCCAGCACATCCTGCTCGGCGCCTATCGCGAAATCCTGACCGTGATGCGGCAAGTCGGCGCCGACCCCGACCAACTCCTCGAGCGCCGCCCCCTGCAGATCGTCGACGCGACCGGCTTTCGCATGGCGCTGCCGGCATGGCCCGCACCGTTGAACGTAGCCTGGGGCCTGCTTGGGGCGAGCGGCGTCGGCTGGCCGGAAAAACTGCGCACGGCCTGGTGGATGCAGGGCGTCAAGGTGCGCCGCTTCAAGCTGAACACTGACACGACGGTCGACGAATGGCTCGACGCCGCCGGGCAGCAAGGCGAACTGCGCCGCCACTTGTGGGACCCGCTCTGCCTCGCCGCGCTGAACATTCCCGCCGAACGCGCGTCAGCGCAGGTTTTTGCCAACGTTCTGCGCGACAGCCTGGGCAGTGCCCGGCGCGAGGACACCGATCTTCTGGTGCCGCGCGTTGATCTCGGGCGCCTGCTGCCGGAGCCGGCAACGCGCTGGCTGACCGCCCACGGTGCGATGCTGCGCTTTGGCGTCCGCGTCGACCAAATCGTTACCAACACGGATCACCTTGAAATTGCCGGCGAGCAGTTCACAGCGGCGATCATCGCCACGGCCCCGCAGCACGCCGCGAAACTTTGGCCAGGGATGCAGGCGAGCTACGACTACGAACCGATCGCCACGGTCTACCTGCAATTCGGGCCGGATTTCCGGCTCCCGTTCCCGCTCTTCAAGCAATCCGGAACCCATGGCCAGTGGGCCGTGGACCGCGGCAACGGCCTGATCGGCTGCGTCCTGAGTGGCAGTGGCGACTGGGAAGCCCTCGCCGACGATGAACTCGCCGCCGCGATGCAGGGCGGCCTGCCGGCCACCGAAGCCCCGCGCTGGCACAAGGTCATTCGCGAAAAGCGGGCGACCTTCTCATGCCGCCCCGGAATAGCGCGGCCCGGCTGCGTGACTTCGGATCCGCGCATCCTGCTCGCCGGCGACTACACCTGGGCCGATTATCCGGCGACACTAGAAGGGGCGGTGCGCAGCGGGCGACGCGCGGCGCACCTGCTGGCGCAGAATCGCCACATTCCAGCTCCATGAGTTTCCGCCGACTCCTTCCCGCCCTGCTGCTCCTCGCCGGACTCAGCGCGCCGGTCACCGACGCCTACACGGCTCAGCCGAGCCGGCCGGACTGAATGCGCAGGATACGCCCGCAGCGGGCGGCGATCGCCTCGTCGTGGGTGACCAGCACCAGGGTCGTCCCCTCGCGGGCATTGAGCTCGAACATCATGTCGATGATCTGCTGGCCGGTCGCCGCATCGAGGTTGCCGGTCGGTTCGTCGGCCAGCACCAGGCGCGGATTCGGGGCGAAGGCGCGAGCCAGCGCGACCCGCTGCTGTTCGCCGCCGGACAGGTGCTTCGGGTAATGCTTGAGGCGGTGTTCGAGGCCGACGCGCACCAGCCAGTCGCGGGCTGTTGCAGTCGACCCTTTGGAACCGGCCAATTCCAGCGGCAGCATGACGTTTTCCAGGGCATTGAGCGACGGCAGCAGCTGGAACGACTGGAAGACGAAGCCGAGCAGCTTGCCGCGCTGACGGGCGCGGTCGTCTTCGTCGAGCGCCGCCAGCGTTACGCCATCGAGGCGAATTTCGCCGGATGTGGGAACATCGAGGCCGGCCAGCAGACCAAGCAGGGTCGATTTTCCCGAGCCCGAGGCACCGACAATGGCCACCGTTTCTCCCGACAAGACCGAAAACGAAATATCCTGCAGAATCGTCAGCGGCACGCCGCCGTTATCGACTGTCTTGCCCAGACCCATCACTTCAACCACCGGTTTCTCAATCATGCGGATTGCCCTGCTCCTGTTTGCCCTGCTCTTTTCCGCCACGCCGGCGCTCGCCGCCCGGACCATCCTGGTCTTCGGCGACTCGCTTTCCGCCGGCTACGGCATCCGCCCGGAACAGGCCTGGCCGGCATTGCTCGACAAGCGCCTGGCGGATAAGCGCCTCGATTATAACGTCGCCAATGTCTCGATTTCCGGCGAGACCACCGCCGGCGGCCGCGCCCGCCTGCCCGAGGCCCTGCGCCGCCACAAGCCTTCCGTCGTCATCATCGCGCTCGGCGCCAACGACGGCCTGCGAGGCCTGCCGCTCACCCAGATGCGCGACAATCTTGCCGCCATGCTCGATGCCGCCCAGGCAGCCGGCGCCCGCACGCTGCTGGTCGGCATGCGCCTGCCGCCCAACTACGGCCCTTACGCCAGCGAGTTCGCCAAGAGTTTCGAGGACACCGCCAAACGCAAGAAAAGCGCCCTGCTCGAGTTCCTGCTGGCGCCGGTCGCCGCCAATCCGGCCTACTTTCTCGCCGACAACCTGCACCCCACCGCCGAGGCGCAGCCCCTGATCCTCGACAACGTCTGGCCCGGCCTGCAGCCGCTGCTAAAATAGGCCGATGCAGCCCGAAGCCCAGCTTTTTGCCGATCTTGCCGCTTACGACGAGATCATCGATGTCCGATCTCCGGCCGAGTTCGCCGAAGACCATATCCCGGGCGCCATCAACTGCCCGGTGCTCGACGACGCACAGCGGATCGAGGTCGGGACGCTGTACAAGCAGGTTTCCCCGTTCGTCGCCAAGAAAATCGGCGCGGCGATGGTTTCCGAAAACATCGGCCGCCACCTCCGCGAACGCTTTCTCGACAAGGCCAAGGATTGGAAGCCTCTGATCTACTGCTGGCGCGGCGGCAACCGCAGCGGTTCGATGACCACCGTATTCCGCGCCATCGGCTGGAGGGCCTGTCAGCTCGAGGGCGGCTACAAGACCTGGCGCAGCCACGTCATCGCCCGACTCGAGTGCCTGCCTGAACACCTCAACTTCCATGTCATCTGCGGCACCACCGGCAGCGCCAAGACGCGTGTCCTGCAGGCGATCGGCGCCCTCGGCGAGCAGATCCTCGACCTCGAGACCCTGGCCAGCCACAAGGGTTCCGTCCTCGGCGTGCTGCCTGGCCAACCGCAACCGGGCCAGAAATGGTTCGAAACGCTGCTCCTGCAGGAACTGGCGGGCTTCGACCCGGCTCGCCCGGTCTATGTCGAGGCGGAAAGCCGCAAGATCGGCCGCCTGCATGTCCCCGAAGCGCTGATCGGCCGCATCCGCGCCGGCGAATGCTACGGTATCGACGCGACGCTGGCGGCACGCGTTGCTTTCCTTTTGACCGACTACGACTATTTTCTGGCACAGCCCGATCTGCTCGGGGAACCTCTCGCCGCGCTGAAGAGCCTGCACAGCGCGGAGACCATGAAACGCTGGCACGGGATGATCGCGGCCGCGGACTGGCCGGCCCTCGTTCGTGAACTGCTCGAGCAGCATTACGATCCGCTCTACCGCCGTTCGCAGAACAGCAATTTCACCGGTTACCGCAACCCCGGCGCCTTCCCGACCGACGACCTTTCAGCATCCGGCATCGCCGATCTGGCGGCCCGCATCGTTCACTCGCGCAGCGCGCAGATCGCCTGACACATCGCCGGCTTGGGACTGTCGACATAGCCTTCCACGAACGCCAGTTCGCGCAGCCCGGCGGCACCGGCCAGTTCACGCAACTCACCCGGGCGCAGCAGAAAATCAGGATTTGACGGTTTGCCGAATGCTTCGTTGCCAGCCATGAAGGTCTCGTAGATCAAGACCCCGCTGGGTTCGAGTAGGCAACAGAGGTCCATCAGGCGCGGCCGCCACAGGTAATTGGTGACCACGACGCCGGCTAAATGCATGCCGGCGAGCGGCCAGTCGCCGCTTTCCAGGTCTGCAACCAGCACGCTGACCCCGGGTACTTCCATCAGTCCGGACAGCGCCGCGGCATCGCGATCGACCGCCAGGACAGGGTGCCCCGCCGCCGCCAGCAGGCGCGTGTGGCGGCCGCTGCCGCAGGCCAGGTCGAGGACGCGCCCGCCGGGCATGAGGCGCCCCAATTGGCGCACGACCCAGGGCGATGGCGCTATCATGGCCGCGTGGTCATTCAGGGAGGAAGTCATGTCAGGGGTAATCGTTCGGGAGAATGGTCAGGGAAGATACCAGCAGGAGGTAATCGCTGGCCAGCACGGACTGGTCGCCGATGAACCGCTCAGCGTCGGCGGCGAGGATGCTGGGCCGGCGCCCATGGATTTCGTGATGGCCGGGCTCGGCGCCTGTACCTCGATGACGCTGCGCATGTACGCCGAACGCCGGGGGATGGCGCTCAAGGCGATCAGCGTCAGCCTGACCCACGACAAGGTGAGCGTCGATGGCGCACCCCGCGACCGTATCCTGCGCCACATCACGCTGGACGGCGACCTCAGCGCGGAAGAGCGCGCGCGGCTCCTCGAAATTGCCAACAAATGCCCTGTTCACCGCGCTCTCGGGCAGCCGCTGTTGATCGAATCCAGCCTCGTCGATTAGGTAGATTCCCCTACACCGGACGTGGAAACCATGGCGGGTTTATGCTACAGTTGTGCACTGCACAATAACACCCTAACAAGAGGTTTGTCATGTTGGAACAGCACTACCTGACTACGCTTTTTGAACCGAAATCGGTGGCCGTCATCGGCGCTTCCGACCGCGAAAACGCAGTCGGCAACGTGATCTTCAAGAACATCCTCGGTTCGGGCTACAAGGGCCGCCTCTACGCCATCAACCCCAAGCACGAAACCGTGCTCGGCCAGCAGACCTACAAGTCGATCGAAGAGATCGGCGCCCGCGTCGAGATGGCGGTCATCGCCACCCGCCCGCAAACGGTTCCCCAGATCATCGAACAGTGCGGGCGCAGCGGCGTGCGCAACGTCATCATCATCGCCGCCGGCTTCTCCGAGTCCGGCCACATCGGCGCCGCCCTCGAGCGCAAGGTACTCGAGATGGCGCGTTCCTACAACGTCCGCATCCTCGGCCCCAACTGCCTCGGCATCATCCGTCCCGATCTTGGGCTCAACGCGACCTTCGCCAAGATGAGCGCCAGCGGCGGCAACCTCGCCCTCGTCTCGCAATCCGGCGCCATGTGCTCGGCGGTGCTCGACTGGGCCAAGAGCAACCAGATCGGATTCTCCTCGGTCATTTCGATCGGCATGACCGCCGACATCGATTTCGGCGAGATCCTCGACTATCTGATCTACGACAACCGCACCCACTACATCCTGATGTATGTGGAAGGCATCCGTAACGCCCGCCGCTTCATGAGCGCACTGCGCTCCGCCGCCCGTATCAAGCCGATCATCCTGCTCAAGGCCGGCCGCCATGAAGCCGGTTCCGCCGCTGCAGCCACCCACTCGGGCATGGCGGCGGTTTCCGACTCCGTCTTCGACGCCGCCGTGCGCCGTGCCGGCGTCGTTCGCGTGCAGAACGTCGGCCAGCTCTTCTATGCCGCCAAGGCGCTCGGTTCGAAATTCCGCCCGCTCGGCAACCGCCTGGCAATCATCACCAACGGCGGCGGACCGGGCGCGATGGCGGCCGACCGCGCGGGCGACCTCGGCATTCCGCTGGCTACCCTGTCCGACGAGACGATGGCCACGCTGAACAAGGCCTTGCCGACCAACTGGTCGCACAGCAACCCGATCGACATCGCCGGCGACGCGACGCCGGAGCGCTACCGCGACACGATCCTGACCGTCACCCACGACCCCAACGTCGACAGCACCCTGGTCATGCTCTCGCCGCAGGCGATGACCCAGCCGCTGGAAGTGGCCAAGGCGATCATCGAGGTGGCCGACAAGACCAACCGTTCGATCATCTGCTGCTGGATGGGCGAGGAGCAGGTCCGCGAGGCGCGCAAGCTCCTCGAGGAATCCGGCATCCCGGCCTTCCGCATGCCGGAAACGGCGATCGAGCTGTTCCACCACATGTCGAAGTATTACCGCAACCAGAAACTGCTGCTGCAGACGCCGGAGCCGACGCGCCAGCATGGCCGCCCCGAGGCCGAAGGCGCCAAGATGCTGATCGAGGCGCTGCTCGCCGAGCGCCGCAAGGTGCTTTCCGAGATGGAATCGAAAGCCATCCTGCGCGCCTTCCGCGTGCCGGTGGCCCAGACCATGGTCGCCCGCACCGCGACCGAGGCATTGCTGCTCGCCGAGCAGATCGGCTTCCCGATCGCGATGAAGGTCGACTCGCCGGACCTGCGCCACAAGAGCGATGCCGGCGGCGTGCGCCTCAACATCGTGAATGCCCCGGCCGTGCGCAACGCCTATCACGACATCATCGACACGGTGCAGAAACGCCACCCGAACGCCAAGATCAACGGCGTTTCGATCGAACCCTTCCTGCACCGCCCGAACGGCCGCGAACTGATGATCGGCGTCTTCCGCGATCCGATCTTCGGGCCGGTCATCACCTTCGGCGCCGGCGGCTTCGATGTCGAGATCTTCAGCGACCGCTCGGTCGCCCTGCCGCCGCTCAACAACTTCCTGGCGCATGACCTGATCGATTCGACGCGCGCCTCGAAGATTCTCGACCAGTTCCACAACATGCCGCCGGTCGACCGCGAGGCATTGAAGGAAGTCCTGCTGTGCATCTCGGAGATGGTCTGCGAACTGCCATGGATCATGGAACTCGACCTCAACCCGCTGATCGTCGACGAGAACGGCGCCATCGCCGCCGACGCGCGCATCGTCATCGACCACGCCACCGGCGCCAGCGGCGACCGCTACGCGCACATGGCGATCTACCCCTATCCGGTGCATCTCAGCCAGGAATGGCAGATGAACGACGGCAAGGTCGTCACCATCCGCCCGATCCGCCCCGAGGATGCCGACATGGAGCAGGAATTCGTCAAGGCCATGTCCGACGAATCCCGCTACTACCGATTCATGGACACCCTGCGCGAACTGACCCAGACCATGCTGGTCCGCTTCACGCAGATCGACTACGACCGTGAAATGGCACTGGTCGCCACGCTGCCCGCCAAGGAAAGCGCTGAAGGTGAGGAAGGCGGCGAACAGCACCAGGGCAAGGAAGTCCAGATCGGCGTCGCCCGCTACGTGGTCAACCCGGACGGCGAATCGGTCGAATTCGCGCTCGCCGTCGGCGACGACTGGCAGAAGTGCGGCGTCGGCCGCAAGCTGATGACGGCGCTGATCGACTGTGCCCGCCAGAAAGGCTATCGCGCCGTGGTCGGCGACGTGCTGTCGACCAACAGCAAGATGTTCCGCCTGATGACCAGCCTCGGCTTCAGTATCCATCCGCACCCGGACGACACCGCCGTCAAGCGTGTCGTCAAGCCGCTGACCGGCTGATCCGGCGTCCACCGGAAGAACGAGCCGACCCACGGGTCGGCTTTTTTGCGCCCTCGCCGACCACAGCTGTCCCGAAAAAAATGGCGCTACATCTGTACCTGAGGCGCCATTGATCATATTCTTCCGCTCTCAACATTCATCGATGAAAATGGCGCCGCAAGCCGGACGACATCTTTTAAAAAACAAATCAAGAAGGAGACTCAAGATGCACGCACAACCCTGGAAAAAGACCTATCAGGAACTGGGCATTCCCGAGGAAATCAACCCGGATGCCTACAGTTCGGTCGCTGAACTGCTCGAAGGCGCAATGACCCGGTTTGCCGACAAGACGGCATTTCGTTGCGGGAGCGCCGCCTTGACCTATGCCGATGTGGACCGTATCTCCGGTGCCGTGGCGGCCTGGCTGCAGAATACGCTGGGCGTGAAGCGCGGCGACCGCGTCGCGGTGATGCTGCCCAACCTGCTGGCTTTCCCGCTCGCCTTCCTCGGCATCATGCGTGCCGGCGCCGTCCAGGTGAATGTCAATCCGATGTACACGCCGCGCGAACTCGAACACCAATTGAACGACGCGGGGGCGGAAACCATCATCATTTTCTCCGGTTCGACGCCCACGCTCGCCGAAATCATCGGCAACACCTGCGTCAAGACGGTAATCGTCGCGCAACCCACCGATGGCACCCAGGCGTCGCCGGCCGGCCCGGTGGTCGATCCGCGCCTGAGCAAGACGACCGCTTTCGCCCAGGTCATCCACGACGGTGCCGGCATGTCGCGCCAGCCGGTGGCGTTGAACGGCGACGACCTGATCTTCCTGCAGTACACCGGAGGCACGACCGGACTGTCCAAGGGCGCCAGCCTGTCGCATCGCAATCTGGTGGCCAACTGCGAGCAATTCAAGCAGATCGTGCCTGACAACATCCGGCCCGGCGAAGAGGTCATCGTCACCGCCCTGCCGCTCTACCATATCTTCGCCCTGATGGTGAATTTCATCGGCTACTTCTCGGTGGGCGCCGAAAACTGGTTGGTGCCCAATCCCCGCGACATGGACGGTTTCATCGATACCATGAAGAAGGCGCGCCCGACCGTCTTCATGGGTGTCAACACGCTCTATGCCGGGCTGGCCAACCATCCGCGCATCGGCGAGGTGGACTTTTCCCGGCTGCGCCTCGCTGGTGGCGGCGGCGCGGCAGTGGTTGCCGCGACCTCGGAGAAATGGCAAAAGGTGACCGGAACCTTCATCAAGGAAGGTTACGGACTGTCGGAAACGAGCCCGGTCCTCTCCTTCAACCCTGCCGCCGTCAAGGAGTTCAGCGGAACGACCGGCGTTCCCCTGCCCAGCACCGACATCAAGCTGCTCGACGATGCCGGTGAGGAGGTCGAACTCGGCGAGGCCGGTGAAGTATGCGCCAAGGGCCCGCAGGTGATGCGCGGCTACTGGAACCAGCCGGCGGCGAATGCCAGCGCCTTCACTGCCGACGGCTATTTCCGCACCGGCGATGTCGGCGTCTTTACCGAAAAAGGCTTCCTCAAGATCGTCGACCGCAAGAAGGACATGATCATCGTTTCGGGATTCAACGTCTTCCCCAACGAGATCGAGGAAGTCGTCATGGCCTGCCCGGGCGTGGCCGAATGCGCCTGCGTCGGCGTTCCCGACGAAAAGACGGGAGAAGCCGTCAAGCTCGTGGTCGCCAGGCTACCCGGCGCGACCCTGACGGAGGAAGAGATCACTGCCCATTGCCGCAAGGAAATGACCGCCTACAAGGTCCCCAGGATCATTGTCTTCATCGACGCCTTGCCCAAGAGCGCCGTCGGCAAGATCCTGCGCCGCGAGCTGCGCGGCGTGGCCCAAGCCTGAGCCGGGCGCATTGAATCCGCCAACCATGGCCGCTTCGGCCATGGCTTTGCAATCGCGTAACCTGAGGAACGGAATATCCATGAAGTCCCCATTGATTGCCTGTGCCCTGCTTGCCATCGCAACCGGGGCATCGGCCGCCCCACCCGTCGACCTCGCAAAATTCCCGGACACCGCCGCATCGGACCCGAAGGCCAATGCGCTGATGGTCGGCACGCCCCCGCCGCCGGACAAGCTGGTCCGCTGGGCGGACGGCAGCCACTTCCGCTTCCCCAACACGCGCTGGTCGTTCAGCCACATGCGCGAAGTGATGCCGACAGCGGATGTCTGGCGCGGCTCGGGCAAACCCAGCCACTTTGCGCGCGCCGAACAGAAGCTCGACACCGTCGCCTACACCGACATGGATGGTATAGCGCGCACCTGGGGCGAGGCACTGGCCAAGACCTGGACTGACGGCGTGGTCGTCGTCCATCGCGGGCGCATCGTTTACGAGAAATACTTCGGCGCCCTCGAGCCGCATTTCCCCCATATCGCCATGTCGGTGACCAAATCCTTCGTCGGCCTGCTGGCGACGATGCTGGAACACGAAGGCAAGCTTGATCCGTCCGCCCCGGTCACGCGCTACGTTCCCGAACTCGCGGCCACGGCTTATGGCGATGCGACGGTCCGCCAGGTCATGGACATGACCACTGGCGTTCAGTACTCGGAGAATTACGCCGACCCGAAGGCCGAGATATTCGGCTACATGACTGCAGGCGCCTTCCTTCCCGCGCCTCCGGGGGCTGAATTGCCCGGCAGTTTCTTCGATTTTCTCAAGACCCTGAAGAAGGAAGGCGAGCACGACCAGGCCTTCGCCTACAAGACGGTCAACACCGAAGTCCTGAGCTGGATCGTCCAGCGTGTGAGCGGGCAAGCCCTGCCGCAACTCCTCGCGCAGCGACTATGGCAGAAACTGGGCGCGGAGGAGGATGCCTACCTGCTGGTCGACCGGACCGGTACGGCGTCGGGCGGCGGCGGTCTCAACGCGACCTTGCGCGACATGGCGCGGGTCGGCGAGATGATGCGTCTCAAGGGGCGTTTCAACGGCCAGCAGATCGTCCCCGCCGCCGTCGTCGCCGACATCGCGGCGGGCGCCGACCAGGCGAAGTTCGCCAAGGCCGGGTACACCACGTTGCCCAACTGGACGTATCACAACCAGTGGTGGATCTCCGATCAGGGCTACTACATGGCGCGCGGAATTTATGGCCAGGCGATCTATGTCGACCCGAAATCCGAGCTGGTGATCGCCCGTTTCGGATCACATCCGATTGCCGCCAACAGCGTCCAAGATCCGATCATCCTGCCGGCCTACCGCGCCATCGCGAAGCATCTGAACCGGGGCCGGTAGCGAATCACGGTTGGCGCGGATCTCTGGTCCGGCGCCCGCCGCCCTCGCAGCGAGCGCCGTCACCAGATTCCGCATCGCGGGGAATCCGCTGCGTCAGGCCAATGCCTCTATCCATTGGGTGGCGCGGCGCAGCGTATTGGCAAGATCCTTGGACAGGTTTTCGAGCAGGATGATCTTGAGCAGAGGATCGCGTTCGGCGATCCGCTCGATGTCATTGGCCTCGAAGATCCGGCATCCGAGATCGCTGTCGGCATAGACCGAGGCGCTGCGCGTGGTTTGTCCTAGCAGGACCATCTCGCCAAACACCATGCCCGGACCCAGCGTCGCTATGCGATGGTGGGCGCCGTCCTTGAGCGGAACCACGATGCTGACCTCGCCTGTCTCGATGAAGAAAATACGGCCATCACCCGCCTGGCCACTATCCAGAATCAGCTCGCCGGCTGCATAAGACCCGCTGCGGCTCACTGCCTCGACTTCTCTCAGGAGCGTTTCGGGCAAGCCATTGAACAGGCTGGCCTCGGCAAGCGAACTTGCCGCGCCGCGCTTGCGCTCAACCTGATCTTCATCGAACAACCGGTTTTCACACCATTCGACGGCAAGGTCATTGTCCTCGAAACTGAGGAATCCGCAGTCATTCCGGGCCGCTGCCTTGCTCAGCGGCTTGGAAATGGCCGGCCTGTTGTGGATGCGAGAAAACACGACGGCGATGCCGGCATCGCCGAAATCCAGCTTGGCCTGGTTCAGCAAACGGGCAGCACTCTCGGAGATGCCGTCCACCTGACTCATGTCCAGGATGAAGCTGTGTGTCCCGTCGGCCAGCGTCTGCATTTTCCTGATCACGACCTCGATGCCATCCACGCCCAGGAACCCGTGAAGACAAAGGTACTTGATGCGCCGTGCCGCGTCCTTCAGGTAGGTGCGCATTTCATTAGTCGTCGGCTGGCGGCGGGACGGCGCATCGGCCCCGGTGTAGATGCGTCCCAGCGCCAGGCCGGGGTCGCTTGCAGGTGTGAAGAGGTTGAGACCGAAGTCCTTGGAAAGGCGCTTGCAAACCTCGATGCCGCGCAAACTGTTGCCTTTCGCATCGAGACGCGGCGAGAAGACACCGATACCGAAACGCCCCGGCAGGACAGCGATGACCCCCCCGCCGACGCCGCTTTTGGCCGGAATGCCGACTTCGTACAACCAGCTGCCGGCGAAGTCATACACGCCGCAGGTCGCCATGACACTCAGCACCCGCTCGACATGCTCGGCCGGTAGGGCCCTGACGCCGGTGACAGGATGAACGCCACCATTGGCCAGGGTAGCCGCCATGTAGGCAAGGTCGCGGCAGGTCACCAGGATGGAACACTGCCGGAAGTAGTTCTCCAGCGACGCCATCGGGTCGCCCTCGATGATGCCGAAGTTCTTCAGCATCCAGGCAATGGCCCGGTTGCGATGGCCGGTCTGGCTTTCCGAGCCGTATACCGCCTCGTCCACTTTGATGTCATGCCCCATGAAAGCAGACAAGGCGGCCTCGATTCGCGCCCACTGCGCTTCCGGTGTCGGCCCCGCGACCATGCTGGTGGCGGCGATCGCACCAGCATTGATCATCGGGTTGAGAGGCGCACCAGTATGGGGATCGAGACTGATCGAGTTGAATGCATCGCCGCTGGGCTCGACACCCACCTTTTGGGAGACGTAATCCTGGCCCTGGTCCGTCAAGGCGGTCGCGTAGACGAAGGGCTTGGATATGGACTGGATAGTGAATTCCTGGTCGACATCCCCCACGCCATAGGCGATGCCGTCCTTGGTGACAAGGCAGATGCCGAACCATTCAGGATCCGCCTTGGTCAGCTCGGGGATATAGCTTGCCACCTCCCCGCCATGCAGGCCCTTGAGCTGGCTGTGCAAGGTTTCCAAATAAGCCTGGATCGGGGATTTCATGTTTGCGGCTTCCGTGATGGAGGGATTGCCTGTTAAAGCAAATTGCACGCCAGACGAAGCGCGTGTTTCGCAACGAATACGGTTCAATCAGGCATTCACGATCTCGTCGCCAATCCCGAATGACTGAAATGGCTTCGGCGCCGTCCTGCGGGGAATTTCGAGCGGGTTCCCGACCGGCGACCGCAGGGCCTGTTACCAGCGGCCAGGCCACCGGCTGCTCAATGGAAATCCCGGCTGCTCGTTTGCAGCCTGCCGAGCCAGGCGGACAGATTGACCAGCCGCCTGGCGACCAGATGCACCACCTCCCCTTCCTTCTGCAACTGCCCGTAAACACCGAGCAGCGCCGAACCCAGCAATTCGCGGCGCTGCTTCTCGGCCAGTTGCGGATGAACGACGATGTTGGCCAGGCCGGTTTCGTCTTCCAGCGTGACGAAGACGATGCCGGTCGCCGTGCCCGGCCGTTGCCGGCCGACGACGATACCGGCGGTGCGGACCAGGGCGCAGTGCCCTGCCCCTCTCACCTCGGCAGCGCTGATGAAGCGACGCCCGGCCAGATGCTGGCGCAGCAGGGTCAGCGGATGGGGACGCAGGGTCAGGCCGAGGCTGCGGTAATCGGCGACCAGGTTTTCGCCAACGCTAGGCGCCGGCAGTCCGCTTTCCGCTTCCCGCTCCGGAAGACCATCGAACAGGTCGCCCTGCACGACCGCTGCCGTCGCCGCCCAGGCCGCCTGCCGGCGATGACCGGCCAGGCTGTGCAGCGCGTCGGCGGCGGCCAGCAGGTCGAGATCGCGCCGTTGCAGGCCGACCCGCGCCGCCAGGTCGGCGACGTTCGAAAACGGCCGGTTTTCCCGGTTGACCGCAATGCGTTCGCCCACCACCTTCGCCAAGCCGCTGATTTGGCGCAGCCCGAGGCGCACCGCCCCGCCGGCATCGATCCGGCTCTCCCGGTCGCTGGCATTGACATCGGGCGGCAGCACCGTAACGCCGTGCCGGCGCGCGTCCTGGATCAGCAGCGACGGCGAGTAGAAGCCCATCGGCTGGCTGTTGAGCAGGCCGCACAGGAAGGCGGCCGGATGGTGGCGCTTGAGCCAGGCCGAGGCATAGACGAGCAGCGCAAAACTGGCGGCGTGCGATTCGGGAAAGCCGTATTCGCCGAAGCCCTGGATCTGCGCGATGATGCGCCGGGCGAAAGCTTCCGGCAGGCCGTTGGCGGCCATGCCGGCGAGCAACTTCTGCTCGAAATGCTCCAGTCCGCCCTTGCGCCGCCAGGCAGCCATCGAACGGCGCAACTGGTCGGCCTCGCCAGGCGTGAAGTTGGCGGCGACGACAGCCAGTTGCATGACCTGTTCCTGGAAAATCGGCACGCCGAAGGTGCGCGCCAGCACGGCGTCGACCGCCGGCGAAATCTTCTCGATGCGCTCCTTCTTCTGCCGCCGCTTCAGGTAGGGATGCACCATGTCGCCCTGGATCGGCCCCGGCCGAACCAGCGCCACCTCGACCACCAGGTCGTAGAAGCCGCGCGGCTGCAGGCGCGGCAGCATGGCCATCTGGGCCCGCGACTCGACCTGGAAGACGCCCATGCTGTCGGCGTGGCACAGCATCTCGTAGGTATCCGGATCCTCGGCCGGAATTTCGTGCATCCTGAACGGTCGACCGTACTGTTCGCCGACCATGTCCAGCGTGCGGCGGATCGCCGACAGCATACCCAGCGCCAGGATATCGACCTTCATCAGGCCCAGCGCATCGAGATCGTCCTTGTCCCACTGGATCACGCTGCGCTCCGGCATCGCGGCATTCTCGACCGGCACCAGGCGCGACAGGGGGCCGCGCGAAATGACGAAACCGCCGGTGTGCTGCGTCAGGTGACGCGGAAAACCGCGCAGCGCCGCGGCGATCGCCAGCCACTTCTCGACGCGCGGCGCAGCCGGATCGAGGCCGAGTTCAGCGAAACGCTCCGGCAGTTGCTCGCGCTTGTCCCACCAGGCCAGCGAGGCGGTCAGTGCGTTGACCTGGGCAATGCCGAAGCCGAGGGCCCGACCGGCATCGCGTAGCGCACCTTTCGTCCGGTACGTGATCACCGCTGCCGTCAGCGCCGCCCGCTCCCGGCCGTATTTGGCGTAGATGTACTGGATCACCTCCTCGCGCCGCTCGTGCTCGAAATCGACGTCGATGTCCGGCGGCTCGCCGCGTTCCTTCGAGATGAAGCGCTCGAAGAGCAAGGCCGAGCGCGCCGGGTCGACCTCGGTGATACCGAGCGCGTAGCACACCGCCGAGTTGGCCGCCGAGCCGCGCCCCTGGCAGAGGATCTGCCGCCCGCGGGCGAAGCGGACGATGTCGTAGACCGTCAGGAAATACGCCTCGTAGGCCATTTCGGCGATCAGCTTCAACTCGTGCTCGACCCGTTCGCGGACGCTGTCGGGCACCCCCGCCGGGTAACGCAGCAACAGGCCGCGTCCAGCTTCGGCGCGCAGCCAGGAAGCCGGCGTTTCACCGGCCGGGATGATTTCCTCCGGGTATTCGTAGCGCAGATCATCGAGCGAGAAATCGCAGCGCGCCGCCAGATTCAGGGTTTCGCCCAGCAGGTCCGGTGGATAGAGCCTGGAGAGGCGCAGGCGCGTGCGCAGATGGCGCTCGCCATTGGGGAACAGCGCGTAACCGGCCGCGAAAACCGTGGTCTTCAGACGCAAGGCGGTCAGCACATCCTGCACGGGGCGGCGGGAACGCAGGTGCATATGCACGTCGCCGGCCGCGACCAGCGGCAAACCGCTCGCCTCGCCCAGCGCCTGCAATGCTTCCAGCCGGGAAGCATCGTCCGCCGCGGCATGCAGTTCGACGCCGATCCAGGCCCGCCCGGGAAAACGCTCGGCCAGCCAGCGCCCGTCGTCCGACACAGGCGAAGCGCCCGGCAACCAGATGACGAGGCAGCCGGGAATCGCACCGCTCGGCGAAATCGCCTCCAGATCGAGGCGCTGCAGCACATAAGCGCCCTTCTGCGCGCGCCGCCGGGCCAGCGTGATCAGCGCCGAGAGGTTGCCGTAGCCATGGCGGTTGCAGGCCATAAAGACCAGTTTCAGCCCGTCGCCCCCAGGGCCAGGCGTTGATTCCATGGTCGTGCTCATTTCGCTGCCGACGATCAGTTTCAACCCGGCTTCCTTCGCCGCCAGATGCGCCCGCACGACGCCGGCCAGCGAGCATTCGTCGGTCAGCGCCAGCGCCGTGTAACCCTGGGCGACGGCCTGTGCGACCAGTTCCTCCGGATGCGAGGCGCCGCGCAGGAAGCTGAAATTGGAGAGGCAATGCAGCTCGGCATATTCAGGCAAAGAGGCCATGCAGGAACCAGCCCTCCGCGTCGCGAAACACCCAGGCCCACTGCCCCTGCGGATTGCGGGCGACAAAATAATCGCGCCGCACGTCACCGGCCGCGCTCTGTTCGCCTTCATCCCACCATCCGCTCTCGAGGCGCTCGGCGCGCGACAGCAATTTCAGCGGGCCATGCCAGTGCGGGCTGCCGGCGCGCTCGGCCAGGGCTTGCGGTAGCGGAAAAAGCCAAAGCGGGCGCGGCGGACCGAATGCCGCGGTCGACGGCAAATTCCGGGCAAAATCCGGATCCACGTCGTGCTGCATGCTTGCGCATTCCGGGCGGTAATCGGCCCGTTCCCCGAGCATCTGCACCCCGGCCTCGCCGAGCCGTGCCCGCAGCCGCTCCAGGCAGGCCAGCGCCCCCTCGCCGGCGGACGGCTGGTCGAACAGATGAGCGCTGCCCCCCGGTCTGGCCACCACCTCGTCAGCCAGCAGGCGCAAGGCTTCGACCGGCGCCGCAAGCTGCAGCCGGGAAAGATGTTCGCGCAACAGGCGCAGAAAGCGCGCCTCGTCGGCTGCCGGCTCGGCGAAGTGCAGGATCAGGGCGCTCTGCGAACGGTCGTCATGCGTCAACTGCAGCGTACAGGCACGCACCAGCAGTTGCCGGCCATGCAGCCAGCCGCTCAGCGCCGCAAACAGCCGCTGCCCGGCAAAAGCCAGCGCCTCCGCATGCTCGACCCGGGCCGGCAGTTCGAGCGCGCTGGAGAAGCGCTCCGGAAATGCGAAAAGCCTCTGCGGGTCCGGCACCTCACCCCAGGCGCGCAACAGTTCATCGGGCGGCCCGTTGCCGATGCGCCGGCGCAAGGCACTCCCCGGCAAGGCCTGCAAGGCGCCGAGGCTGTTCAGGCCGAACGACTCGAGCCGGTTCACCACCTCGTTAGCCCAGCCCGGCACGGTGCAAGGCAAGGCGGCCAGCGCGGCCTGCATGGCCGGGATTTCATGGTGAACTTCGGCGGCGGCGGCCTGCGCCAGCCAGCGTGCGCCGAGCGGTGTCGGGGCGACCGACCAGCGGGTGGTGTAACCCTGCCCGGCACAACCCTTGAGCACCGCCTCGACGATGACCTCCTCCCCGCCGAACAGGCGCAGGCAAGCACCGATTTCCAGCAGCAGGCCGGCCGATGGCGCCAGGCTGAGCATCGGTGTGAACTGCCCGGCCCAGCAGGCCAGACTTTCCAGCGCATTACGCTCGCGCTGCACAGCACGCTCGAAAACCGCCAGCCCGGGTTGCAGGCCGAGCGCCGTCGACAACTTCTGCCCGGTGCCTACCCCGGCTTCGGACGCCGCCCGGTCGCACAGCAGCACCCGCCCGCGGCTGACGACCGCACTAGGCGACTGGCGCAGCGGCAGCGCCTCGAGTGCCAGCAAGGGAAAGTGAAGGGCCAGCCAGAGCACGCGGCAATCTCCCGGGACGGGCAATCGACAAATTGAGCAGCGGCGCTGCCGGTCGGCCGCGCCGCTTGAGAATACGTACCGACAAGCCTCGCTCGCCGGCCGCCAGAAGCACGCGCAAGGGTGCGGGCGAAGGCGTCGCCGCTTGCGCCAGCGGTCGCCACAGGCAGGCCAGGGTCGGCTGGCCTTCTGCCGCCACCTGCAAACGGCGCAAGGCTTTGGCATCGATGCCGGCTTCAGGCCAGGCCACGACGCCGGCGAAACCGCCGCACGCCAGCAACTGTTCGCAACACCAGGCGGCCTGCCGGCCGGCCTTGACCACCACCAGCCGCTCCAGCACCAGCCCTGCCGCTGCCCAGGCCGGCGCATGCGGCAGCCAGGGCGGCGCCACCAGCGCCAGCCAGCCGCCGCCGACCGACAAATGGGCCAGCGCAGGCAGCAACAGGCTCATCTCCCCGAAGCCGCCGCGGTCGACCAGAAATTCGGTCAGGTTTCCGCGTGGCCAGCCGCCACCCGGCAATTCGGCATCGAGCTCGGCATGGCCGCTCGGGATGGCGCTCTCCGGCAGCCTGGCCAGCATGTCACCACGCCAGACATCGCCCCTGGCCAGCACCTCCACGAGTGCCGCCGGCAAGGGGAGCGCGCTCATGACAGGCTGCTGGTCGCCCCGCGGATGAGGCCGACGGCAACGCCTTCGATGGCGAATTCGACCGCAGCCGGATCGACGATGATCGGCTCGAAATCCGGATTCTCGGCAATCAGTTCGATCAGGCCGTTCCTGCGCTTCAGACGCTTGACCGTGACATCCTCGGCCACCCGGGCGATGACGATCTGGCCGTCGCGCGCCTCGCTGGTCTTGTGTACGGCGAGCAGGTCGCCGTCGAAGATGCCGGCATCGATCATCGACAAGCCGCGCACCTTGAGCAGATAGTCCGCCCGTGGACTGAACAGGTGGGCGTCCAGCGCATAGCGGCCCTGCACGTTCTCGACGGCGAGGATCGGCGAACCGGCGGCGACGCTGCCGATCAGCGGCAGGCCGAGCTGCTCGACGAGCCGGATGCCACGTGCCGAACCCGGTTCGAGGACGATGGCGCCTTTCTTGGCGAGCGCCTTCAGGTGATCCTCCGCCGCATTGGGCGAAGCGAACCCGAAGGCGCTGGAAATTTCCATGCGCGTTGGCGGCGCCCCAAGCACTTCGAGCGTGCTACGGATGAAGTCGAGAATTTCCTGCTGACGTGGGGTGAGTTTCATGGCCGGCTCCGCTAAAAACCAATGGCTGTATTTTTGTACAGTAATTTAAAAAAGGCAAGCCATGCCTTTGCAGAAATCGCCGAGCCCTTCCATACTTGCCGCCTGCCGATGACTTGTCGGCACCCCGCGCGGGCCGATGATCGCCGCACGGCGGGTAAAATTCATTTCTCGAGCAACCTGAAATACTGGAGCAAGGCATATGCAGCAACGGGACAATCACAGCAAGGTCATCGGCTATCTGCTCTGGCTGTTCGGCTTTCTCGGCGCCCACCGCTTCTATTACGGCAAGCCGGTAACCGGCACCCTCTGGTTCTTCACGCTCGGCCTGCTGGGAATCGGCTGGCTGGTCGACCTCTTCCTGATCCCGGGCATGGATCGCGCTGCCGATCTGCGCTTCCGGTCCGGCGCCATCAACTACAACGTCGCCTGGCTGCTGCTGACCTTCCTCGGCCTGTTCGGCGTGCACCGCATGTATCAGGGCAAGTGGGTAACCGGCATCCTCTACCTGTTCACCGGCGGCTTTTTCCTGCTCGGCATCCTCTACGACTTCTGGACGATGAACGAGCAGATCTCCGTGCGCAACGCGAGCCAGAGCGCCTGATCCGGCATGAGACTGCAGGACCTCCCCGTCGGCGCCCGCTTCGAATACCAGGGCAAGATCTTCGTCAAGACCGGGCCGATCACGGCCGCTTCGGAGGCCGGCGGCCAGCAGATGATCCCGCGCTACGCCGATCTCCGGCCGCTCGACCCGCTCCCGGAAAAGCCGCCGGCCAGCCAGCGCCAGCTCGACGAAGCCAGGGTGCGCGCCGCCTTCGACGCGTTCTACCGCACCTGCTTGCGCATCACCGACGACTTTTCCCGGGCCGAACTTGAAGCCGCCCGCCGGCGCTTCATCACCGCGCTCGAATAGCGGCGCTCAGTTTCCCCGGAAGCCCTGCCGCCAGGCGCTCGGCGTGATGCCGAAGGCGCGCTGGAAATGCTGCCGCATGGATGCCGCCGAACCGAATCCGGCGAGCACGGCGACCTGCTCGACCGGACGGTCGGTCGCCTCCAGCAACTGCTGGCTGCGCGCCAGCCGTTCGCCGAGCAGCCACGCGCCGACCGTGCTCCCGGTCAACTGGCGGAAATGCCGGGTGAAAGTCCGGCGGCTCATCAAGGCCTGCGCCGCCAGGCTGTCGAGGGTATGCGGCTGGTCGAGGCGCGCCCGGACCCGGTCGAGCAGATCGCCAAGGCGCGAGTCGCGGCTGCTCGCCGGTAGCGGCTGCTCGACAAACTGCGCCTGGCCGCCCTGGCGATGCGGCGACACCACCAGCCGGCGCGCCACCGAATTGGCGATCCGGCTTCCGTAGTCACGACGCAGCAGGTGCAGGCAGCAGTCGATTCCCGCCGCGGTGCCGGCCGAGGTCGTCAGCTGGCCGTCCTCGACGTAGAGCACCGCGGGATCCAGGCGAACCTGCGGGTAGCGCCCGGCAAAATGGGGCGCGCACTCCCAGTGCGTAGTCGCGCGGCGGCCATCGAGCAGGCCGGCTTCCGCCAGCACGTAGGCGCCCAGACAGAGCCCGACGATGTCGGCACCGCGCCGGTGGGCGGTGACCAGCGCAGCGAGCAATTCCGCTGGCGGCCTTTCGTCGGGATCACGCCAGCTCGGCACGATCACGGTGCGCGCCCCGGAGACCGCCGCGAGGCCGTGCTCGACGTTCAGGGAGAATCCGGACGATGTCCGCAGCGGCGATTTGTCGACCGCGAACACGCGCAGCGTGAAGGGCGGCATGCCGGGATGGGCCTCGCCAAACACCACGCAGGGCACGGAGAGATGGAAGGCGCTGATGCGGTCGAAGGCGAGCACCGCGACAACGTGACTCGGCATGTGTGTCACCTGAAAACGGCCAAGGAAATATTGGCCCGATCTTAGCGTACTTTTGTATCCGGGCCACTCGTCAAGGCATCCGCGCCGGGCAACAATCCCTTCACGTCAACCAACGAAGGAGACCTCCCGTGTCCGCATCGCCAAAAAGCGCCCTGATCGTCATCGACCTGCAGAACGACTACTTCCCCGGTGGGCTGTTTCCGCTGTGGAACACCGATGGAACCCTGCGCAACATCGTCGCCGCAATCGGCAAGGCGCGCGCCGGGGGCATCCCGGTCATCCATGTGCAGCACGTCGCCAACGCCGCCAAAGGCATCGCCCCCTTCTTCAATGCCGGAACGCCCGGCGCCGACATCCACCCCGAAGTCCTCGCCGCCGCACCGGATGCCCCGGTGGTGGTCAAGGAATACGCGGACAGCTTCCACGGCACCACTCTGGAACATTTACTCTCCGGGCTCGGGGTCGAGGAACTGCTGGTCTGCGGCATGATGACCCAGAACTGTGTCACCCATACCGCCCTCTCAAAGAGCGCGGAAAAGTACAAGGTGACGGTGCTGACCGACTGCTCGACCACGGTCAGCGAAATGCTCCACCTGATCGCGCTCAACGCGCTGTCGACGCGAGTCGCGCTGCAACCAGCCGCCGCGGTGCTGTAGGCGGGATCAGGTCGGCAGGTCAAAACCCTTCAACTTGCGGTACATGTCGACCGCGTAGGAATCCGTCATGCCGGCGACAAAATCGGCCACCTGCAACAGGCGTAGATAAGGGTCGGGGTCCGGTTCGCCGCCATGGCCGAGGAACTGGGCCGGTAGCAGCTTGAGCAGCATCCGTTCGCGGGTCGTGAAGCGCGCATGCCCGGCCCGCGCCTCGACGGCGTTGGCGAATAGGGAAAGCAGCGCGCCGAGCACCTCGAAGCCGGCGGTTTCGATTTCCAGTGCCGGGCGCGCAGTGTAGATAGTTTCCTTGGCGAGACGGAGGATGGCTTGCAGGGGGACGGCGACCGGCGACTGCTCGAGCAGTTCGTCGTCGAAAGTCCCGGCGAGAATGGCATCCTCGTTTTCTAGAAAAACCCCGGCCGCACTCTCCAGGAGTCGGCCGATGGCCTTGGCACGCAGGTATTCGAGGCGCTCCTTCGGATCGTGCAGGCGATCGAGGCGGCGGCCGCTGACCGCATTGCCGGCGAGGTCTGCCAGCAGCAGCTCGGCGTCGCGATAGGGCACGAAACCGAGCTTCGCGGCATCTTCGAGATCGACGATCAGGTAGCAGGTATCGTCGGCCACCTCGACCAGAAAGGCCAGCGGATGGCGGCGCCAGGCTGTACCCGGAATTCGCTCGACCATGCCGGTCGACCGCGCCACTTGATGAAATGCAGCGGCATCCTGCTGGAAGAAGCCGAATTTCCGGCCGCTCTTGCCATCGAGTTCGGTTGCGACCGAAGACGGGCGCGGGTATTTGGTGAATGCGGCAAGCACCGCGCTGGTAAGCTGCAGCCCGGGATTGGCCGGGTTCTGCAGGCGGGTGACGATGCGGAAGCCTTGGGCGTTGCCCTCGTAATGCTCGAAATCGGCCCGCTGCGCCGGCGTGAACGGATGGCGTTCGAGCAGCCCGGAATTGCGGAACCATTCGCGGATGGCATCCTCGCCGGCATGGCCGAAGGGCGGATTGCCGATGTCATGGGCCAGGCAGGCGGCGGCGACGATGGCGCCAAAATCCCCGGACTCGACGTTCTTCAATTCATGGCGGGCGATGATTTCGCGGCCGACCAGCGCCCCGAGCGAGCGCCCGACGCAGCTGGCTTCAAGGCTGTGCGTCAGCCGGGTACGCACATAATCGCTTTTCGACAGCGGAAAGACTTGCGTCTTGTCCTTCATCCGGCGGAAGGCGGAGGTGAAGACGATGCGGTCGTAGTCCTGCTGGAAGGCGGTCCGCTCCGGATTACCCGGCGCCTTGCCGGCGCCCGGCCGTTCGGCGGAAAGCAGTTTTTCCCAGGTCTTGCGCTTGCCCATGTTTTTCCGGAGTGGAGAATCGTTGGGCTGCGAGTTTACTCCCCTTCGACCCCGGCACGCACATGATCGGGCAAGTGGACCGACTTTCCGGTCCGGGTATCGATCCACACCAGCTTGGCGGCCCCTTCGGCGTAGATGCGTTCGTCGCCGACGATGCGCATTTCGAAATGGGTCATGAAGCTCGAGCGCCCAGGGTGGCTGGCGTAGGTACGCACCTCGACGGTGCCTGGATAATTCATCTGGATCAGGAAGGTGCAACTCGCGTTGACGATCACCGGCGCCTCTCCGCTAGGTCGCACCGGGGCCGAGATCGACTCGAGCCATTCGACCCGCGCCTGCTCCATGTAGCGGAAATAGACCGTGTTGTTGACATGCCCGTAGGCATCCATGTCGCCCCAGCGAATGGGAATATGCGTGACATGAACGAGTTTTTTCCTGTGTTCCATGGGGCCACTCTTCCAGGGGGGTTGCCGAATACAGCTCCATACTGTACCGTATTGTTAACTGCGAAACAATGATTTAAGAGGAGTCCTCATGGAACGCGAAGCGATGGAATTCGACGTCGTCATCGTCGGCGGCGGCCCCGCCGGACTGGCTTCGGCAATTCGCCTGAAACAGATGGCAGCGGAAAAAGGTAGCGAGATCTCGGTCTGCCTGATCGAGAAAGGCGCCGAGATCGGCGCCCACATCCTTTCCGGTGCCGTCATGGATCCCCGTGCCCTGACCGAACTCCTGCCCAACTGGAAGGAAGACGGGGCCCCGCTCAACGCCCCTGTTTCCGAAGACCGTTTCTACATGCTCTCCGAAACCGGATCGCGCCGAATTTCCAACAGCATGTTGCCCAATTGCCTGCACAACGAGGGCAATTACGTCATTTCGCTCGGCAACGTCTGCCGCTGGCTCGGCGAACAGGCCGAGGCGCTGGGCGTCGAGATCTACCCCGGCTTTGCCGGTGCCGAAGTGCTGTTCAATGCCGATGGTGCGGTCAAGGGCGTGGCGACCGGCGACATGGGTCGATTGCGCGATGGTGCCGAGGGCCCGGCCTTCCAGATGGGCATGGAACTGCACGGCAAGTACACCTTTTTCGCCGAAGGTTGCCGCGGCCACCTTGGCAAGCAGCTTCAGGAAAAATTCAAGCTGAACGAAGGTGCCGACCCGCAAACCTACGGCATCGGCATCAAGGAACTGTGGGAAATCAAGCCTGAAAATCACCAGCTTGGCCTCGTCGTCCATAGCGGCGGCTGGCCGATGCAGCCCGACACCTACGGTGGCGGTTTCCTCTATCACCTGGAAAACAACCAGGTGGCCGTCGGCTTCGTGGTCGGCCTCGGCTATACCAATCCGCACCTGTCGCCGTTCGAAGAGTTCCAGCGCTACAAGACACATCCTGAAATCCGCAAGTTTCTTGAAGGCGGCAAGCGCATCGCCTATGGCGCGCGCGCCCTGACTGCCGGCGGCATCCAGTCCCTGCCCAAGCTGACTTTTCCGGGCGGGGTGCTGGTCGGCGACGACGCCGGTTTCCTCAATGCAGCGCGAATCAAGGGTTCGCACTGCGCGATCAAGTCCGGCATGCTCGCCGCCGAGAGCTGTTTCGCGGCGCTCGCAGCCGAACGCCAGCACGACGAACTGACGGCCTACCCCGAAGCCTTCAGGAACAGCTGGCTTTATGAGGAACTTCACCAGGCACGAAATTTCAAGCCATGGATGAGCAAGGGCCTGAAACTCGGCTCGCTGATGTTCGGCATCGACCAGCTTATTTTCCGCGGCAAGGCGCCATGGACCTTGCATAACAAGACGCCCGACCATCTGAAACTGAAACCGGCCGCCGAGTGCCAGCTCATCACCTACCCGAAGCCGGACGGCGTGCTGACCTTCGACCGCCTGTCCTCCGTCTTCATGTCCAGCACCAACCACGAGGAAGACCAGCCCTGCCACCTGCAACTCAAGGATGCCACGGTGCCGGTCAGCGTCAATCTGGCGCAGTACGACGCGCCGGAACAGCGTTTCTGCCCGGCCGGTGTCTATGAAATCCTGCGCGACGAGCAGGGCAACAACCCGCGGTTGCAGATCAACGCGCAGAACTGCGTCCATTGCAAGACCTGCGACATCAAGGATCCGACCCAGAATATCAACTGGGTTGTCCCGCAGGGCGGCGAAGGGCCGACCTACCCGAACATGTGATGCTTTATAATCCCGAGGCTAAACCTCTTGGGAGAACATCAAATGGGCTTTCTCGCCGGCAAGAAAATCCTGATCACCGGTCTGCTGTCCAAGCACTCCATCGCCTATGGCATCGCCAAGGCCTGCCACCGTGAAG
>ERZ724516.184-NODE-184-length-38715-cov-23.288231_pt1 | contig 38715 bp, 30 predicted proteins | sample MGYA00376049_ERZ724516 | MGnify/ENA primary metagenome ERZ724516 (study PRJEB28724, sample SAMN07190886) | activated sludge metagenome | isolation source: activated sludge of sewage treatment plant in Hong Hong | place: USA: Christiansburg, Virginia | collected... | reverse complement strand
CATTACGTTGACCCCGAGCACGGTGACCCCTCCGCGTCCACCCTGGCAGCGCAGACAGCGCCGCTGGCTAGGCAACTTACCCCTGTGAACATTCATTGTGGGTTGAGAGATGATCCCGATCAAGTTGATCGTGCAAATCTTGATCTAGGTTAAGTCGCGTGGAGACAATTTGCCGGGGACCGGCTAGTCTGCGGCACGAAGCGGTTCCATAGCGTCAGCTGCGCGCCCGTCCCCGGGGGGGACACACCGGGTCTAGGCGGGCCCGACGCTAGCGGGGAAGTCTGGTTTGGGGGGGGGCCCAAGCCTACCGTCATACGGGATGTGGGACCCGACGGAGAGATAGGGACAACAATGAACGGTTCGATCTTTGCGATCGAGGCGCGGGGTTCTGGCGCGCACAGGGCGCCCTTGAGCCGAGCGGCCCGGGTCCGCCGATTCGCAGCGGGGGTCGTCATCTCGGCGCTCACGATGCTCGGCCTTCAGGCGTCGCCAGCGTGGGCCGCGGCGGCAGACATCAGCAAGGGTCTAGGGATCCGCTGATCTAAGAGCGATTCCGGGTCTGAGGCGCGGCATGGGTTCCGCGGACAGCCCTGGGGGGTGTCGATTGGGGTGCTGGAGGCGTGGTGACCTGGCTTCTCGCCTCGTTTTCGGGGCTGGCGGGGCGTTTCCGGGCAGGCTGACGCCGTGGCCGTCACCCCATCAGGGTGACGGCCCGGGCGCGCATCAGGTAGTTCGCGGAGGCGAACAGCACGTGTAAGTGGTTCAGGTTCTTGCCCAAGCCGCGGTAGCGGGTTTTGGTGAACCCGAAGTCTCGTTTGACGATCAGGAACGGATGCTCAACCTTCGCCCGCACCGACGCCTGACGTGACTGCGCTACCCGGTCCGGTGCAGCCATGGTCTTCAACACGCCCTTACGGGCTGCGATCTGCCACGCCACCTTCGACAGGTGCTCATCGCCGGCGATCTCGGGCCGGTTTGCGGCACCCTGGTAACCAGCGTCGGCATAGACGACCTCGTCACCGGCACGGACCAAGTTCACTGCCTCATCGAGGTCGTGCACGTTCGCTGCGGTCGCCGTCACGGTGTGGACATACCCGGTCCCGGCGTCCACCCCGATGTGGGCCTTCATCCCGAAGTACCACTGGTTACCCTTCCTCGTTTGGTGCATCGCCGGGTCCCGGGTACCGGTGGCGTTCTTCGTCGACGACGGTGCAGCGATGATCGTGGCGTCCACGATGCTGCCGCCGCGCATGATCCAGCCGTTCGCGTCGAAGACCTCGTTCTGTGCCGCGAGGAGCTTCTCCCCCACGTGGTGTTCCTCCAGCAGGTGCCGGAAATGCAGCAGCGTCGTGGCGTCCGGGACCTGCTCCACCGCGAAGTCCAACCCCAGGAACCGGCGCATCGCGTACGAGTCATACACCGCGTCCTCCACCCCCTCATCCGAGAGGGAGAACCACACCTGCAGCAGATACATCCGCAGCATCGTCTCGACCGGTTTCGCCTTACGACCCCGCTTACCTGGCCGATCCTTGTAGTAGTGCGGCTCGATCAACGCAACCAGCCTCGCCCACGGGATCGTGGCGTTCATCGTCTCCAAGAACTGCTCCCGCCGCGACACCCGCCGACGGTTCCCGTACTCGACATCAGTGAAACTCGGCTGCTCGCTGACCATGACCCATCATCCCGACGCCCCCACCCGCCGCGCCAGGCGACGCCCCGCCCTCCCCAAAAGATCAGCGCATCCCTAGACCCCGTGCAAGGGCAGGGTTTCACGCCCGGCAACACCTTCGAAACCGGGTCGCTCGTCCGCTATCGACTGAGGATCCAATGTTCCAGCAATGACTCGGCCTGCGTAACCGGCACCGTGACGGACGTCCTGGACCCCAACTTGCAGTTCGTCCAGGTGATCGCACCCACCGTGAAGAACCAGGCTGGGGTGGCGGTGCCCATCACCACGACGACCTCAGGGCAGACCGTGACAGTCTCGGTCGGGACTGCCGCCGTGCCATTCGAAGGTGGCATGACCATGGAACTGGTGCTCGTCGCCCGCGTGGTATCGAGGCCGACGTCCGGGATCATCCCGAACCAGGCGAGCATCACCGTACCGGGAGGCACTCCAGTCCTCACCACGGTGGTAAACATCCAGGTCCCGCCGCCCTCGCCGAACTACAAGGTTGTCAAGTTCGTCACAAGTCCGTCCGAGGACGCCGGGCTCGGCGAACCGGTGACCTACCGCGTGGCGATGGACGGCTACCAGCTCGACAACGTCAACCTCGTCCTGCCGTTCACCATCACGGACACCTACCCAGCCAACGCCAACATCATCGACGCGGCCGGTGGAACGGTCAACACGACCAACCACACGATCACGTGGACGATCACAAGCATCAACCAGGTCACGAACCCGGTGGCGGGCCAGTGCTCGTACGAATTATGGTGCAACGTCTGGGCCAAGGACATCATCCTGTCCTACTCGGCACCGTTCTTCAGCGCCGGCACCACGGTCACCAACACCATTGCATCCGACCCAAACTACGTCAGTGGCGACCTCCCGCCCCTGACAGCCTCGGCGAACAAGGCGCTCGCTGCATCCGCGCCTGCAGGGGCGGCCTCGAAGTCCGGCCCGAGCCAAGCGAGCGCCGGCAATACCATCCAATACCGGGTCTCGGGATCCAACTCGGGTAACACCAGCCTGGCCAACTTCACGGTCACTGACACGATCCCCACTGGCGTGACCAACTACCAAATCGTCCGGACGTCGTACGAGCAGCCGGTCTATCCCCCGAGCCTTGGCCCGGTCACCTACGAGGCACTGGTCGGCGGCGTGTGGACCAACATCGGCGGTTACTCGACTCTTGGTGTCTCTACGCCATCGACGACGATCACCCTTCCCGCGGGTGCCACAGCCTGGCGGATGTCGATCGCCTCGCTGACGTCCGGTGGCTCCATGACGATCGACGCGCGGGCAACCATTCCCGCCGATGCCGCCGCTGGCTCCGTGTACACCAACTGCGCCGCAGTGTCGTCGACGAACCCCGGCACAACGCTCGGCGAACCGTCGTGTGTGAACACGACAGTCGTTGCGCCGTTCGTCGGCATCCAGCCCTATAAGGCGCACCTGTTCGAGGACCCCGCGCAGACCTCTGTCGCCCCTGGTGAGACCTTCCTGTGGGGCATCGGGGTCAAGCCGAGCGGGCCAAACCCGTTGACCAGCCTGGACTTCGCCGATCAGTTGCCGGCCCAGTTCGAATACGTCACCACGCGCTGCCTTGGCGGCTACGGCGACGGCAACGGCATTCAGAACTCTCTGGTGGGCGTCGCAGACGGGCGTCAGTACAGCGGGCCGGGGTGCAACAACGCGGGAGTTCCCCAGCCGACGACCAACGTCGTCAACGCCGACGGCTCAACTTCCCTGACGTGGCAGGACGTGCCGATCAACGCGGTTTACCAGCCCAATGTCCTCTGGGGGTCGGGCAACGTCTGGTGGATCGTCATCGAGGTGCGCGTCAAGCCCGGCACCGCAGTGTTGAACTACACCAACCAAATGGCGGTCGGCCCCGGTGGCAGCTCGCTCGCCACGGCATGTGGGGGCGAGACCAGTGTCATCCCCTACTACGACGCGGTTCCGCCGCTGAACCCGGACTCGACCGACTGGGACAAGGACGGGAATACCACCGAGAAGCTGTGTCGCGCTAACGACCCGGTTCAGGTTCGGTTGGCGGCTGCCGCCGAAACGACCAAGTGGGACAAGGGTCCGCTGCCCAACGCTCTGCAGAGCAGTGGGGAGCCCGACGCCACCTGCCCGGACTGGGGCGGCTTCACGCGCTACCCCTGTGTCGCGCAGACGAATCCTGGCGGTTCCTTCGACTACAAGTTCAATATCCAGAACACCGGCAACATGACGCTCACTCAGTACGTGGCCTATGACATATTGCCGGTCGTCGGTGACACGGGTGTTGCCGAGATCCTCCGTAACTCCCCGCGGTCGACCGAGTGGACGCCTGTCCTGACAGGTCCTATCGCTACCCTGTCGGAGCCCGCGGCCGCTGACACCGAGATCTTGTACAACCTGACGAGCAACCCCTGTCGTCCGGAGGTGGCCCAGGGCGACGTCGACTGGGATTGGCAGGGAGGGGCCTGCGACAACACCTGGTACACGGCCACCCAAATCGCCGATGCCACCGTGGTGCCCGGCGGATGGTCTGCCGTGAAGTCGTTCAAGGTTCTGGCCTTCCAGGCGACGTCCCCGGCTGCGCAGTGGCTCGGGGGAGAGCAGATCATCCTCAACGCTCCGATGCTGGCCCCGCTGGACGCTCCTGACTCCACCAAGGCCGACCCGGCCAACGGCATAGCGCTCGACCTGTCGATCGCGTGGAACTCCATTGCTCACCGGGAGTTCAGCCTGAGCACGGACGGTTCAACCTCCCGGTTGCTCGCCTCAGAGCCGCTCAAGGTCGGCATCATCGTGCCGTTCAAGGGCGTGTCCGTCGGTGACTACGTCTGGTACGACGCCGACCGGGACGGCTTTCAGTCGCCTGATGAAGACGCCATCCCGAACGTTCGCGTCGAGTTGCTCGACGCCAACAACAACGTCGTTCAAGAGACCACGACCGACGCCAACGGGTACTACTCCTTCCAGTACCTGACGCCAGGGGCTCCTTACACGATCAAGTTCTACGCCCCAGCCGACCTCGCCGACCCGACCAAGCTCCTCGTCTTCACGACGGAGAACAAGTCGGGCAACACGAGCAACGACCCGGTGACCGACAACGGGACGGTTCCGCTCGACGGGACCACCGGTGGTGACTCCGACGCGATCCCGGCGGCCGATGGCCTCACCGGCTCGGTCACCTTCACCGCCCCCCTGTCTGGGAACAACGCGATCTCCAGCCCAACGGCGGGCACGGTTGCCGACAACCCCGGGCTGGACGCCGGCTTCAAGCGAGCCGTGGTCCCGGTCTCGATCGGTGACTACGTCTGGTACGACAACAACCGTGACGGTCTGCAGACCTCGGGCGAGCCGGCATACGTTGGCATGACCGTCAACCTGCTCGACTCGAACGGCGACCCGGTCCTGGTCGACGGCAACCCCGTCACCACGACGACGGACGCGAACGGCTACTACTCCTTCCTCAACCTCAACGCCGGTCAGACCTACATCGTCGAGTTCGTCAAGGCGGCCGACGAGTCGTTCACGACGCAGGACGTGACGGTCAACCCGGACGACGCCAAGGACTCCGACGCCGACCCGACGGGGCGCGCCACCGTGACCGCACCGATGTCGGGCGCCAATAAGGCGACTGACGGCGCCGGCGTTTGGGCCGACGAACCGACGATTGACGCCGGCATCGTCAAGTACAACCTCCTGCTGGACAAGGTTCTGACGACGGTCGCTCCTTACCGCCCGGGTCAGACCGTGACTTACACGCTGACGCCGACGAATGACGGTCCCGCGACGGCGCTGGAAGGTTGGTCGGTTACCGACCTGCTCCCGGACGGCTTGACTGTCACGAGCGTCGATGGCGGCGACAACTACTCGTGTTCAAACACCACCAGTACCGCTACCTGCACCAGCTCGGTTCGGTTGGTGCCCGGTGTGCCTGGTGACGTCATCACGGTGAAGGCAACCATCTCGGCCACGGCGACAGGCAGCCTGACGAACGTCGCCTATGTCGACAAGGCTCCTGATGATGTCACCGAGACGGTCCCGCTGGGGACGGTCCCGACGACGACCACCGACACGGCACGGTCTATAACCGACAACGACGACGAAGCGAAGCTGGACCTGGTCCCGTACGTCTCCGTCGGTGACTACGTCTGGTACGACGTGAACCGTGACGGCCTGCAGACCTCGGGTGAGCCGGCATACGTTGGCATGACCGTCAACCTGCTCGACTCGTTGGGCAACCCGGTCCTGGTCGACGGCAACCCCGTCACCACGACGACCGACGCTGATGGGTATTACTCCTTCACGGACCTGGACCCGAGCACGGAGTACGTCATCCAGTTCGTCAAGCGGGCCGATGAGACCTTCACGAGCATCGACGCCGGTGGCGTGACCACCAACAGCGCGACCGGTGACTTGACCGACTCCGACGCCGCGGCGGACGGGACGGTGCGCTTCACGACGACGGCAACCGGGGCGAACCTGGCCAGCGCGTTGGCGGGTCCGCGGGCCGACAACCCCGGCATCGATGCCGGTGTCATCCGCTACAACCTGCTGCTGGAGAAGGCGTTGACGCCGACTGGCCCGTACTACGAGGGCTCGACTGTGACGTACACCTTGACCCCGAGCAATGCGGGTCCGGTTGACGCAATGGCCGGTTGGTCGGTGACGGACGTCCTTCCCGAGGGGCTGACCTTGGTCTCCATGGTCGGGGACGGCTATGACTGCACCACGACGCCCGGGACGTGCGTGAGCACCAAGACGCCGTTGGCTGCGGGGAAGTCGGGGAATGTCATCACGGTGAAGGCGACGATTGGCGCCGACGTCACGGGGTCGCTGAAGAACGTCGCTTATGTCGACAAGGCGCCCGAGGATGGCACTGAGACGATTCCTCTCATCGTCCCCGAGCTGGCTAAGGACACCGCCGACACCGACACGGACAACGACGCCGAGGCGTTGGTGACGGTGGCTTCGAAGGTGTCGATTGGTGACTACGTGTGGATCGACACGAACCGTGACGGTCTGCAGACATCGGGTGAGTCCGGTATCAAGGATGTGCTTGTGACGTTGACCGACGCCTCGGGCACTCCGCGCACGACGACGACGGATGCGTCCGGTTACTACTGGTTCGACGACCTCACACCTGGGGCGGCCTACACCCTGACGTTCACCAAGCCCAGCGGTTACACGTGGACGACTCAGGACGTCTCGGGTGACACGGCTGACACGGACGCCGGGGCTGACTCGGATGTGCTGCCGGCGGATGGGACGGTGTCGTTCACCGCGCCCGCGTCCGGCACCAACCTCACCGGCGCGCTCGTCACGGACAACCCGACGCTCGATGCTGGTCTTGTCGAGCTGGTGTCGGTCGGTGACTACACCTGGTTGGACGTCAACCGGGATGGCATCCAGGATGCGGGGGAGTCCCCGTTGGCCGGGGTGACTGTGAAGCTGTACGACGCCAGTGGGGCCTTGGTGGGGACCAAGGTCACGGACGCCACGGGGTACTACTGGTTCACGGATCTGTTGGCCGGGGCGACGTACACGATCGAGTTCGTGAAGCCTGCGGGCTACACGTATACACCGGTCGTCAATGCTGACCCGACGGCGAACAAGGACGGCGGGCTGGACTCTGATGCTCCGGTGGCTGATGGCAAGGTCACTTTTGTGGCCGAGTCCACGGGCGCCAATGCTCCTGGTGCGACTGCGACGGACAACCCGACCATCGATGCGGGCTTTGTTGAGCTCGTCTCGATTGGTAACTACGTCTGGTACGACCGCAACCGGGATGGCCTGCAAGGCGCTGTCGCGGACGAGCCGGTCGTGGCTGGCGTCACGGTGAACCTGCTGGATGCTGCCGGGAACCCGGCGGTCCTGCCTGGTGGTGCTCCGGTGACGACGACCACGGATGCCAACGGGTTCTACTCGTTCACGAACCTGCTGGCGGGTGAGACCTACGTGGTCGAGTTCGTCAAGCCGGTTGACACGGTGTTCACTCTGGTGAATGCCGAGGCTAACGCCGAGGACACGAAGGACTCTGACGCGAACACGTCAACTGGGCGCGTGACTGTGGTTGCTCCCTCAACGGGGGCGAACTCGGCGACCACTCCGGACAACCCGACCATCGACGCCGGGCTCATCGAGCTCGTCTCGATCGGTGACTACGTCTGGTATGACCGCAACCGTGACGGCCTTCAGAGTGCTGGCGAACCGGCGGTTCCTGGTGTCACGGTGAACCTGCTGGATGCTGCCGGTAACCCGGCGGTCCTTCCGGGTGGTGCTGCGGTGACGACGGTCACGGACGCGAACGGGTTCTACTCGTTCAACAACTTGATCGGCGGCGTCACCTATGTGGTCCAGTTCGTCAAGCCGGCGGACACCGTGTTCACGACGCAGGACGTCACGGTGAACCCGGACGACGCGAAGGACTCGGATGCCGATCTGGTGACTGGCAAGGTGACCGTGGTGGCCCCGGTGACGGGTCTCAACTCGAGGACCACTCCGGATGACCCGAAGATCGATGCCGGGCTGATCGAGCTCGTCTCGGTCGGTGACTACGTCTGGTGGGACACCAACCGTGACGGCTTGCAGGACTCCACGGACGTGCCGCTTGCGGGCGTTCGGGTTCACCTGCTCGACTCGACCGGCACTGAGGTCACCAGCGTTTCGACCGACGCCAACGGGTTCTACTCGTTCACCGGTCTGATCGGTGGCGCGTCCTACTCGGTGGTGTTCGACACGCCGGCGCAGTTCGTGCCGACGGCGACGAACGTCTCCGCTGACACCAGCAATTCGGCGACGACTGACCTGACTGACTCCGACCCGATCGCTGGCGTGGTGGCCTTCACCGCACCGGAGTCCGGGAACAACTCGGCGACCACCCCGGACAACCCGGGTCTGGACGCGGGCTTCATCAAGCTCGTGTCGGTCGGTGACTACGTCTGGTACGACGGGAACCGTGACGGCGTGCAGGACGAGGGCGAAGCCCCGGCGTCTGGCGTGGTGGTCAACCTCTACGACGCCAAGGGTGTCCTCGTGACCTCCACGACCACGGACGAGAACGGGTTCTACTCGTTCACCGACCTGCTCGCGGGTGCCACTTACACCATCGAGTTCGTCAAGCCGGCCGACACCGTGTTCACCCTGATCAATGTGGGCAACGATGCGGCTGACTCCGACGCCGACCTCGTGACCGGCAAGGTGACCTTCACCGCGCCGACCGACGGGTTCAACTCGGCGACCGCGCCGGATGACCCGAAGATCGACGCCGGGCTTATCGAGCTCGTCTCGATTGGTGACTACGTCTGGTACGACCGCAACCGGGATGGCCTGCAAGGTGCTGTCGCGGACGAGCCGGTCGTGGCTGGAGTCACGGTGAACCTGCTGGATGCTGCCGGTAACCCGGCGGTCCTGCCTGGTGGTGCTCCGGTGACGACGACCACGGATGCGAACGGGTTCTACTCGTTCACGAACCTGCTGGCGGGTGAGACCTACGTGGTCGAGTTCGTCAAGCCAGCTGACACTATCTTCACGATCCAGGACGTCACGGTGAACCCGGACGACGCTAAGGACTCGGATGCCAATGAGGTGACTGGCAAGGTGACCGTGGTGGCCCCGTCAACGGGTCTCAACTCGGCGACCACTCCGGATGACCCGAAGATCGATGCCGGGCTCATCGAGCTCGTCTCGATCGGTGACTACGTGTGGTGGGACACCAACCGCGACGGCCTCCAGACGGAAGGCGAGCTGCCCATCCCGGGCATCACCGTCAACCTTCTCGATGCCGAAGGCAACCCGGCGGTCCTGCCTGGTGGTGCTCCGGTGACGACGACGACCGATGCGAACGGGTTCTACTCGTTCAACAACCTCATCGGCGGGGTCGACTACGTCGTGCAGTTCGTCAAGCCCGACAACACCACGTTCACGTGGATGCTGTCAGGTGACAACAGCGCGATCGACTCCAACGCCGACGTCAACGGTCTGGCGCCGGTCACGGCGCCGCTCACCGGCGAAAACTCGCTTGAGACGCCTGACGACCCGAAGATCGACGCGGGCCTGGTCAAGCTGGTCTCGGTTGGTGACTTCGTCTGGTACGACGTTAACCGTGACGGCATCCAGGGCGACGGCGAAGCCCCCGTGCCTGGCGTGACGGTCAACCTGTATGACGACGAGACCGGCGAGTTGCTGGCCACGGCGGTGACCGACGAGAACGGGTTCTACTCGTTCACCGACCTCTGGGCAGGCGCGAGCTACACGATCGAGTTCGTCAAGCCTTCCGGGACGTCGTTCACCTCGGTGGACTCCGGCGACGACGCGCTGGATTCCGATGCGGACCTCGTTACTGGCACGGTGACTTTCACCGCGCCGAGCGATGGGCTCAATTCGGCGGTCACGCCGGATGACCCGACGATCGACGCCGGTCTGGTGAAGTTCAACCTGACCCTCACCAAGGTTCTGTCCACCACGGGTGTTGTTTACCCGGGTGACACGGTGACGTTCACGTTGACCCCGCACAACGACGGGCCGGTCGACACCCTGGCTGGTTGGTCGGTGACCGAGGTCGTGCCCGCTGGGCTGACCTTCGTCTCGATGACCGGTGACGGCTACACCTGCACGGGCACCACCTGTGTCGCTGACGGCATCTTGGCTGCTGGAGCCGACGGGAACCCGATCACGGTCACCATGACCGCGGGCACCGCCATCTCGAGCCGCAACGTCGCCTTCGTCGACAAGGCTGGGACGGAGGGTCCTGAGACCAACCCGTTGGTGACCCCGACGCAGGACACTGACACGACCACGTCCGAGACGGACAACGACAGCGAAGCCGCCGTCATCGTCTCGCCGTTCCTGCCCAACACGGGCACGGACGTGGCGCCGTTCCTCGCAATCGCTCTCGGCCTGATGGCTGCCGGTGGCCTGCTGCTCGCAGCAACCCGCCGCCGCCGCGCGACCGAGGAGTGAGCACCAGACGGGGGTAACCCCGTCACGACTCGGCCCGGGCGACCCACATCGCCCGGGCCGCGGTCGTCAACCCAGGCCTGGCAGTGAGCGGGTAGGCTGCAGGCCAGCCGACAATTTCGACTGAGTAGCCAAAGGACGACCTATGGGTTCTGTGATCAAGAAGCGCCGCAAGCGGATGGCCAAGAAGAAGCACCGCAAACTGCTGCGCAAGACGCGCCACCAGCGTCGCAACCGCAAGTAGTCGCACCGGCATACCCGCGGGCGGCCGCACCTCATCCAGGTGCGGCCGCCCGCAGCCGTTCGGTATGCCGCCGCGCGGCTCTCAGGGGCACTCCGGGACCGCGCCAAGGGCTACCGGTGCGTAGGATTGGCTCTGGTGGACAGCGTCGCCACCGGATCGACCGACGGAAGGGAGCACCGTGGCCAAGGTCGTCCTCATCACGGGCGTATCCCGTTATCTCGGCGGGCGATTCGCGAGTGCGCTGTCCAAGGACAGCAGCATCGAACGGATCGTCGGGATCGATGTCGTGCCACCCCCGCACTCGATCGGGCGGGCCGAGTTCGTCAGGGCGGACATCCGTAACCCGATGATCGGCCGGATCATTACCCAGGCCAAGGTCGACACCGTCGTGCACATGAACGTCCTGGCCACGCCGACGGCGGCCGGAGGGCGGGTCTCCCAGAAGGAGATCAACGTCATCGGGACGATGCAGTTGCTCGCCGCCTGCCAGAAGGCCACCACGGTCAAGCGGCTCGTCGTCAAGTCGACGGCTGCGGTCTATGGCAGTTCTCCACGCGACCCAGCGCTGTTCACCGAGGACACCGGGCCCAAGACCATGCCGACGAGCGGGTTTGGCAAGGACTCCGTCGAGGTCGAGGGCTACGTTCGTGGCTTCTCCCGTCGTCGCCCCGATGCCGAGATCACCCTGTTGCGCTTCGCCAACGTCATCGGCCCAGGCATCAAAACCGCGATGACCGACTACTTCTCGTTGCCGATCCTGCCGGTGCCCATGGGCTTCGACGCCCGGCTGCAGTTCGTCCACGAGGACGATGCGACGGCCGCCATGTTGTTGGCGGTCCGCGGGCCGGCGGTCCAGATCGTCAACATTGCCGGCGACGGGATCATCACGGTCACCCAGGCCGCCGCGATGGTGGGGCGGCCCGCCGTGCCCATCCCGTTCGGGGCGGCATACCTCGGGTCGCTCGTGCGCCGCGCCGGGCTCGCCGACTTCTCCACCGACCAACTGTCCTTCCTCTCCTACGGGCGCGGCCTGGACACGACGAGGATGCGCGAGGTCATGAAGTTCACCCCCCGTCACACCACTCGCGAAGCGTTCCTCGACTTCGCCGACCACGTTCCGCCGGTGCTTCCGGGCGCCGACACCGCCGCAAGCCTCTTGGGCCGGGCCGCCGGTAGCGCCCTGCAGTCGGCCGGCGGTCTGGCCGGCCGGATCCGTCAGGTGGCCGGCTGATGCCCGGCACGTCGCGGGACGCCTTCGCCGCGGGCGCCGCCCGGGCCGCCGGAGAGCGCCGCAAGCGCAGCAGCACCCCACTGGTCCCGGCCGATGGTATGCCGCCCCTGCCCACTGACGAGGCGCGCTCCGCGCCACACCGGCCCGTCCCCCAGGTGACTCCGACCGCATCGGCCAACGCGACGACGGTGGACGCGGTGGTTCGTGAACGCCGACCCCGTCCCGTCCTCGCCGGGCTGACGAACGTCGGCGAGGCTACCGTCACCCAACTCCCCACGACTCGAGGGTCCGATCGGGCGGCCGGGAGCACCCGGCTGACGCCGGCGAGTCGCACCGGTCGACGCACCCACCGCGAGGGCCTGCCGATCGCCGAGGGCGCCCTGACCTCGGCGGTGAGCGCGCCGGACACCTCGATCGCGCCGGAGCTGTCGAGCCTGGCTGCCGACCAGCCGGCTGCGGCGACCAGTGTCATCCAGTCCGCTGCGACGGCCGAGGCGGCGGGGGAGTCGGCGGCGACGACCGTTCAGGCGTCCACTCAGGCGTCCACGCAGGTGTCCACGCAGGCGTCCAGCCAATCGGCCCTGCAGGCGTCCCCGCGCGTGCGGGGGGACCGGACCGGCACGGCATACCGCTCCCGGGCGCGCACCCCGGACCAGGCGGAGATCTCTGAGTCGCTGCTCGCCTCGGCCCTCACCCAGCAGGAGCTGACGCCCGACATCGAGGACATCGTCGCGGCGATCATCGGCGTCCTGCGCACCGTCGCCGCTGCCTCCGGGCTCGGCGCCGACGAGGTCGAGCAGGCGGTCGCCCGCACCCTGGCCTTCCTGCGACGACGGCTGACCGGCGACTACTCGGTCGATGACTTCGGCCTCGACTCGGACTACATCGAGAACATCTTCCTGCCCCTCATGCGGGTGCTCTATCGGCAGTGGTTCCGCGTCGAAGTCCGCGGCATCGAGAACATCCCGGCCGAGGGCTCCGCGCTCATCGTCGCCAACCACTCAGGCACCATCGCCCTGGACTCGCACATGGTGCAGGTGGCCATCCACGACGAGCACCCTGCGGCGCGGCACCTGCGGCTGCTCGGGGCCGATCTGGTCTTCCGGACGCCAATCATGGGGTCACTGGCCCGCAAACAGGGCGCGACCCTGGCCGCCAACTCCGACGCCGAGCGCCTGCTGTCGGCGGGCGAAGTGGTGGGGGTGTTCCCCGAGGGTTTCAAGGGGGTCGGCAAGCCGTTCAGCGAACGCTACAAGCTCCAGCGGTTCGGTCGTGGCGGGTTCGTCAGCGCGGCGGTCCGCACCGGTGCGCCGATCATCCCGTGCAGCATCATCGGGGCTGAGGAGACCTACCCGCTGCTGGGCGACGTCAAGGTGCTCGCCCGCCTCTTCGGCGCTCCCTACTTCCCGGTGACCCCCACCTGGCCGTGGCTGGGTCCGTTGGGGCTGCTGCCGCTGCCGTCGAAATGGATCATGGAGTTCGGTGAGCCGGTCGAGACGGCCCGCTACGGCGCGGCCGGCGCCGACGACCCGATGCTCGTCTTCGACCTCACCGACCAGGTCCGCGAGACCATCCAGCAGACGCTCTACTCGTTGCTCATGCAGCGTCGCTCGGTCTTCTCCTGACGGGTCGGCGACCTCAGTGTTCGGGCGGCGCAAGCAGTCGGTGCGGGATGCCGGCACCCCGCGCATCGTCCTGGTCGGACGGGTGGGCTGCCATCTGTGCGACGAGGCCGAGGCGATCATCTCCCGGGTCGCGGCCGAGACCGGGGCGACCTGGGTCAAGGTGTCGGTCGACGACGACTCGGCCCTGCTGGCCCGGTGGAGCGACCAGGTGCCCGTCACGCTCGTCGACGGCCGACCCCATGACTTCTATCGAGTGTCCGAGGCTCGCCTGCGCGCCGCCCTGAAGTCCTGATCGCGGACAAACCCGTTGGGAGGCAAGCGATTCCGGGGGGTGTTCTAGGTGACGTTCCGCACTTTGTGCATTTCTTCACAAACCCCTACATTGGAGGCCAGACCCGCGGCGTCGCGCCCTGCTGCGCCCGGAACGCTGCGCAGGAAGGAGTCGGTGGACTGTGGTCGGCACGCTCGCCCCTCGCCGCGACATCCCTTCAGCGACCGTGTCCCGCCTCCCGGTCTACCTGCGTGCTTTGCACGAGTTCGCCACCCGTGACGTCACCCGGGTTTCCAGTGAGGAACTTGCCGCTCAAGCGGGCGTGCGACCCACCCAACTGCGCAAAGACCTCAGCCACCTGGGCTCACACGGTGTCCGGGGGGTTGGCTACGACGTCGGACGGCTCACCGCTGAGTTGACCAATGCCCTTGGCCTCAACCGCTCCTGGCCGGTCGCCGTCGTGGGGATGGGCAACCTCGGCCGCGCCCTCGCGGCATACTCCGGGTTTGCCACCGAGGGCTTCCACGTCGAGGCGCTGTTCGACCACGACCCGTCGGTCATCGGTGACCTGGTCGGGCGTCACCGCATCGCCTCCATGGGCGAGTTGACGGATGTCGTCGCTCGCCTCGGGATTGCCATCGGCGTGATCGCCACGCCCGCCAACTCGGCCCAGGACGTGGCCGACGCCCTCGTCGGGGCGGGGGTGCGCGCGATCCTCAACTTCGCACCCGTGGCCCTCGCGCTGCCTGAGGGGGTGGCCTGCAGGTCCGTGGACCTGGCCACCGAATTGCATGTCTTGGCATTTCTGCGCCAGCCCGAGCGGGTCGGCGCCGACGTTGGGAGGGGCCAATGAAGGGACCCGATCTCGCCGGGTGGGGGCGTTCCAACGAGCCGAGGCTGGCTGGCCAAGCGCCAAACGGATCTGGATCCGCCTCTGCCGCAACGGCGCTGGCCGTGCCCGAGCCGGTTGCGACCCGGGTGACGCTGGGTCAGGCCCCGGTCGCTTGCGGCCGGGTCGCCTTCGTCGGTGCCGGGCCCGGGGACCCCGGCCTCATGACGGTGCGCTCGCGGGAGTTGCTCGGGATGGCCGATGTCGTCGTGCTCGACGACCTCGGCGAAGACTTCGTCCGCAACTTCACCTGCGCCGATGTGCGAGTGGTGCGGGTGTCGCGGCATACCGGCTCGACCTCAGGTGACGGCGCGACCGCGTCCGCCGACGGGCTCACCGACGAGTCCACCGACGATCTCGGCGAGCAGTTGGTCGCCGAGGCGCGCCGACTCGGGGCCGGAAGTCTCGTCGTCAGGCTGATGTACGGCGACCCCATGGCTTTCCACGGTTTGGCCGCCGAGGCCCTCTCGCTGCGCCGCGCGGGTGTCTCCTTTGACGTCGTCCCCGGGGTCAGCCCGCTGACCGCCGCTCCCGCTTATGCCGGCGTCCCGCTCACCTCCGGCTGCGCCACCTCGGTGCAGGTCGTCCACGCCGGCCGGGAGCCGATGTCATGGGGCCCTGCCGTCGAGGCCTCAGTGACCGTCGTCGTCGTCGGCTCGGGGCCGCGGATCGCCCACACCCTCGAGGGCCTGCTGACAGCCGGCCGCGACCCGCTCACCCCGGTCGCCGTCATCGAAGGTGGGACGACGACCCTGCAGGCCAGCCGGGTCACCACCTTGGCCAAGGCGTCAACCCTGCTGGCGGACAACGGCACCGGCTTCCCCGTCGTTGCGGTGGCCAGCCAGACGGTCGGCCTGCGCGAAGCCTTGTCGTGGTTCGAGACCAAGGCGTTGTTCGGCTGGGATGTCCTGCTGCCCCGCACCAAGGAAGCGACCGACTCGGTCGAAGAGCGGCTGTCGGCCTACGGGGCGCGCACCACCGTCGTTCCAACGATCGCCGTCGAGCTGCCTCGCACTCCGCAGCAGATGGAGCGCGCGGTCAAGGGCCTGGTGACGGGGCACTACGAGTGGGTGGCCTTCACGTCGGCCAACACGGTTCGCGCGGTGCGGACCAAGGTCGAAGAGTTCGGCCTGGACGCGCGCGCCTTCGCTGGCGTCCGGATCGCCGCCGTCGGCGGGCTCACGGTTGCGGCGCTGCGCGACTGGGGCATCACCGCCGATCTCGTCCCCAGCGGCGAGCAGTCGGCGGCCGGGCTGCTCGAGGACTGGCCGGAATTCGACGAAGACGTCGACCCGATGCGCTCGGTGCTCGTGCCGCGCGCCGACATCGCCACCGAGGCGCTCGCCTCCGGCCTGGCCGATCTGGGCTGGGAGGTCGACGACGTCACGGCCTTCCGGACGGTGCGGGCGGCTCCGCCGGCTGCCACCGTGCGCGAGGCGATCAAGGGTGGGGCGTTCGACGCGGTGATCTTCACGTCGAGTTCCACCGTGCGCAACCTCGTCGGCATCGCCGGCAAGCCCCACCCGCAAACCATCGTGGCCTGCGTCGGTCCGGCGACCGCAGCCACGGCCCGCGAGCACGGCCTGCGGGTCGATGTCGTTGCCGAGGTCCCGTCATCCGAGGCCCTCATCGACGCGCTCGCGGCGCACGGCACCATGCTCACCGTGCAGGCGCGGGAGGCCGGGTTGCCGCCTCGTCGGCCCAGCGAACCGCGCCCCGGGTCCCGGCGCCGCTCGCGCTGAGCCCCCACACGCGAACGCCCCGGTATGCCGCGTGGGGCGGCATACCGGGGCGTGTGTGGTGAGCCCTGGGGTGGGTTCGACCGCGGTGGGTCAGCCCTTGAGCAGTTCGACCTCGAGCGTGATGGCGATCTTGTCGGACACCAGGACGCCGCCGCCCTCGATGGCCGCGTTCCAGGTCAGGCCCCAGTCGGACCGGTTGATCGCGGTCGTCGCGGTGAAGCCGGCCTTGGTGTTGCCCCACGGGTCGGCCTGGACACCGTCGAACTCGAGGTCGAAGGTGACCGAGCGGGTGACGCCCTTGATCGTCAGGTCACCGATCATCGAGTCGGAGGACACGGAGGTGGAGACGAAGGTGAGCTCGGGGTAGGTCTCGACGTCGAAGAAGTCGGCGCTGCGCAGGTGACCGTCACGGTCGGCCTGGTTGGTGGAGACCGACGCGGCAGAGGCGACGGCGCGCACCGAGGTCTCGGCGAGGGTCTCGCCGACCTCGACGGTGCCACTGACCTCAGTGAAGCGGCCGCGAACCTTGGCCACCATGAGGTGGCGGGCGACGAAACCCACCTCCGCGTGGGTGGGGTCGACGGTCCACGTGCCGGCGGTCAGTCCGGGGAAAGCAGTCATGATGGTCCTTTCGGGTGGGGGCCGTCGGGCGGCCGTTGATCAGGCAAATAAGATTGAACTCTCAACTATTCCCAGAAGCCTGCGATGTCTCACCATCTGGACCTGACCTGGTCGGACCCCGCGGAGTGACGTGCACGGCGTCTGTCCGACAGCTAGCCCGCGGGCCCTATGCTGTGCATACGGCGGGCCGGGGTCGCGACTCGGGGCCGCTGCAGGGATCCCGTCGATATGAATGCGCACTGATGGCCGCTCACAGCGAAACCAACTGGCTCACCGAGCCCGAACAACGGGCCTGGCGAGCCTACTTGCGCGGCGGTCGCATGCTCATCGAAGCCCTCGATCGGGGGCTGGCGGCGCACGGGCTGAGCCTGTCGGAATACGAAATCATCTCGATGCTGTCCGAGGAAGACACCCGGCAGATGCGGATGTCTGAGCTCGCCGACCTGGTCGTCCAGTCCCGCAGCCGGCTCACCCACACCGCGACCCGGTTGGAGAAGCGGGGCTGGGTCGTGCGCGAGCCGTGCCAGGGTGACCGACGGGGAGTGCTGCTCACGCTCACGCCCACCGGTGCCGCCAAGGTGGAGCAGATCGCTCCCGTCCACCTCGACCAGGTTCGAGCCCACCTCGTCGACCGATTGAGCGCCGAGCAGTTCGCGACATTGGGCGGAGCGATGGAGAACGTCATGTCGGGCCTGGACGGGTTTGCGGACAGCGACGGCCGGGCGCCCAACGACCGCTACTGATTGGTGGGCCGCTGCGGCCCACAGTGAGTGCTGGAAGAATGGGGCCATGTCCACTCCGGAGTCGACCGTTGTCCACCTCATGCGCCACGGCGAGGTTCACAACCCCGACGGGATTCTTTACGGCCGGCTGCCCGGCTTCCGGCTGTCCGAGTTGGGTCGGGCCATGGCGACGGAGGTTGCGCAACACCTGGCCGCCCACGACATCGTCCACGTCGTGTCCTCGCCGTTGGAGCGCGCGCTCGAGACCGCACGGCCGACGGCCGACAGTCACGGGCTGGGCATCCACGTCGATGGTCGCCTCATCGAGGCGGGCAACTTCTTCGAGGGCAAGGTCGTCGGGGTGGGTGACGGGGTGCTCAAGCACCCGGAGTACTGGTCGAAGCTGCGCGACCCCTTCACCCCCAGTTGGGGCGAGGCGTATGCCGCGATTGCTTCCCGGATGATCGCTGCGGTCGCCGACGCCCGTGACGCCGCCCGTGGGCACGAAGCGCTGCTCGTCAGCCACCAGCTTCCCGTGTGGACGGCTCGCTCCCGCCTGGAAGGGCGCCGGCTATGGCACGACCCGCGCAAGCGCCAGTGCGCCCTCGCCTCGCTGACGTCGCTGCACTACCTCGGGAACGAGCTCGTCTCGGTCGTCTACAGCGAGCCCGCCGCCACCCTGGTGCGCGATGCTGCGAAGAAGGCTGGCGCGTGACCTCCACGCCGGTGCGGTGGGTCGCTGCGGGGCTTGCGTTGGGGGCCGCCCTCTCGCTGGCGGCCTGCCAGAGCGACCCCAACTCCCTCGCCGCCCAGGCTGGTTCGGGCAGCCGCGCGGGGTATGCCGCGGGCGACGGCTCGATCGAGCAACTGCCCCCGGCCTCGCGCGGGCAGGCTCTCGCGCTCTCCGGGACGACTGTCGACGGAGGCACCTGGTCGATGGACGTGCAGGGCGCTGGCAAGGTCGTCGTCATCAACGTCTGGGGGTCCTGGTGCCCACCGTGCGTGGCCGAGACGCCGGCCCTGCAAGGTGCGTGGGCGGCATACGAGAAGGCCGGTAAGCCGGTCGTCTTCGTGGGAATCGACACGATGGAGGCCCCAGAGACGGGGCTGGCCTTCCTGCGGGCCAAGGGCGTGACCTTCCCGTCGATCAACGACCAGGCCAACCAGGGTGCCCCCGTCCTCGCGTTGCAGGGCAAGGCGCCTGCCACGCCGACGACCCTCGTGCTCGACCGTCAGGGGCGGGTGGCCGCCCGGGTGCTCGGCCCGACCAGCGAGGTCACCGTCCGGGCGCTCGTCGACGCCGTGCTTGCCGAGGCGTGACCTCGCTCGTGCTCACGGACACCTCGACGATCATCTCCGGCGCGCTTCCGCTGGCGGTGCTCGTCGCGGTGGCGGCCGGGCTGGTGTCCTTCGCCTCGCCGTGCGTGCTGCCGCTGGTGCCGGGGTTCCTCGGCTATGTCACCGGCCTGTCCGACGTGGCCCTGGCCGACCGGCGGCGCTCGCGGATGATCCTCGGGGCTGCCTTGTTCGTCGCGGGGTTCAGCGTCGTCTTCATCATCGGAGCCCTGGCCGTGTCGGCCGCCGGGGCGGCCCTCGCGGCGCACCAGAGCCTGCTGACTCGCATCGGCGGGGCCATCGTCATCGTCCTGGCGTTGGTCTTCCTCGGCGTCGGTGCCGGCATGGGCAGCCAACGCGAGATGCGCACGCACTGGCGCCCGGCGGCCGGACTGGCGGGGGCACCGTTGCTCGGCGCCGCGTTCGCCGTCGGCTGGAGCCCGTGCACCGGCCCCACCCTCGGGGCGATCTACTCCCTCGCGGCGCCCCTGGCCGGTGACGCCCCAGTCGCGCGCGGAGCCCTGCTGGCGGCGGCATACAGCGTGGGTTTGGGGGTGCCCTTCGTCCTGGCTGCCGCGGGGTGGTCACGCGCAGCACGGGCCAACGACTGGCTGCGCCGCCACCAGCGCGGCGTGCAACTGGCCGGCGGCGGGCTGCTGCTCGCGCTGGGCCTGTTGATGGTCAGTGGCGCCTGGGAAGGCATCATGTCGTGGGTGCAGTCCCACCTGATCATCGGATTCGAGACCGTGCTGTGAGCGCTGACGACTCAACCGCAGGCAGCGCGACCACCGAGGCGGTCCGGCAGCCGACCCTCGGTCCGCTGGGTTGGGCGCGGTGGACGTGGCGCAACCTCACCTCGATGCGCACGGCGCTCTTCCTGTTGTTGCTGCTGTCCGTCGCCGCCGTGCCCGGCTCGATCTTCCCGCAGCGCACCATCGACCCGGGGCGGGTCGGGGACTACCTCGTCGACAACCCGACCACCGGCCCCTGGCTCGACCGGCTGGGGTTCTTCAACGTCTACACCTCGCCGTGGTTCTCGGCCATCTACCTGCTGTTACTCGTGTCGCTCATCGGCTGCATCATCCCCCGGAGCCGGCTGCACTGGCACGCGATCCGCTCGCGGCCACCCCGCGCCCCCGCTCGCCTGGATCGCCTGGCGGCCCACACGACCTTCACGTATGCCGTCCCGCCCGCCGAGGCGCTCGCGGCGGCCTCGACCGCGTTGCGGCGCCGCCGCTACCGCGTCCACTCGCACGACGAGTCGTCGGTCAGCGCCGAGACCGGATATCTGCGCGAGACCGGCAACCTCGTCTTCCACCTGGCCCTCTGTTTGGTCATCGTCGGGGTCGCGGTTGGACACCTGTGGGGCTGGCGCGGCGACGTCATCGTCCCTGAGGGCCAGACCTTCACCTCGACGTTCCGCAGCTACCACACCTTCTCCGGTGGGGCCCTGGTCAACCCCCTCACCGTGCCGCCGTTCTCGGTGCGGATCGACCGGTTCGACGTGCGCTTCGAGGAGGAGGTCCGCGGCTCCCAGTTCGGCGCGCCGCGCGGCTTCACGGCATACACGACGACCTCGGAGGGCCCCGGAACGGCGACGAGCGAGCAGGTGCTCACCGTCAACGAACCCGTCTCGCTCGGGGGCGCCGATGTGTTCCTCCTCGGCAACGGGTATGCCCCCGTCGTCACGGTGCGCGACGCGGCGGGCACGGTCCTCTACCGCCAGGCGACGCCGTTCCTGGCGCAGGACAACTTCTACACCTCGGTCGGGGCGATCAAGGTGTCGGCGGCCTCCCCGAAGATGCTCGGCTTCTCGGGATTCTTCATGCCGACCGTCGACCCGACCTTCGCCAACGGGCCGGTGTCGGAGTTCCCCGCGCTCAAGAACCCCGAGCTCGCCCTGTCGGTGTGGGAGGGCAACCTCTTCCCGGGCGGGCGCTCGCAGTCGGTCTACACGCTCAACACCAGCGAGCTGACCGCGGTGCCCAAGGCCGATGGGCAGCCGCTGCTCATCCGGCTGGCTCCCGGCCAGACCTACACGCTCCCCGGTGATCGCGGGTCGATCAGCTTCGACTCGGTGAGCCGGTTCGCAGGCCTGTCGGTGCGCTCGGACCCCGGCAAGGGGCTGACCCTCGTCGCCGCGCTGCTGACGATCGCCGGCCTGGTCACGTCGCTGCTCGTGCGGCGGCGGCGGGTGTTCGTGCGCGCGGCGGCGGACCCCGCCGACCCAAGGACTACCCTCGTCACCATCGGCGCTCTGTCCAAGACCGCCGATCCGGGTCTCGCCGCAGCCCTGCAAGGGCTGGCCGACGAGATGGCCGGTCGTTCCTCCGGTGCCGCCCCCGCGGCCCGTCCCGAAAGGACGTGAGTATGCCGTTCTCCACGGCCCTGCCCGCCGTCGCGATCGTCGGTGCGGCACCGTCGCCGGAGTTGGCCAGCGCCGCCAACCTCGCGCTCTACTCGGCGATGGCCGTGTTCACCATCGCGATGCTGCTCTACACGGCATACCTCGCGGCGTTGGGGCCGGTGTCCCGGGCGGGGCAGGCCGGCGAGCGGGCCAAGGAGCTCGTGGCCGTCGGTGCCGACGCGACGGGCGCGTCCAGCGGTTCCAGCGGTTCGGGTGGTGTTGTCGGTAGTGCTGATGGCGCGGCAGCGGCGGTCGACGCGGACGATGCGGACGATGCCGCCGTGGCCGGGCCGTCGCTGCGGGCCCGGAAGTTGGCCGGCAGCGCCTACGGCATGACCTGCCTGGCCACCCTCGTGCTGGTGGGGTCGGTTGTCCTGCGCGGGCTGGCCGTCATGCGGCCGCCGTGGGGCAACATGTTTGAGTTCGCGACTGCCGGGGCGACCGCGGCCGCCGTCGCCTACTGTCTGCTGGCCCGACGCAACCGGTGGGAGTGGCTCGGCCTCTTCGTCGTCGGGCCGGTGCTGTTGACCCTCGGCACGGCGCTGCTGGCCTTCTACACCGAGGCGGCCGAGCTGATGCCGGCCCTCAAGAGCGTCTGGCTGATCATCCACGTCACCGTCGCCATCCTCGCGGTCGGGGTGTTCGTCCTCGGGTTTTCGGTGGGTGTCGTCTATCTGGTCAAGTCCCGCCGGGAAGCGACGACCCCGGACCGGCGCACCTTCTGGGAGACGCTGCCGTCGGCCGCGTCACTGGAGCGCACGGCATACGGGCTCAACATGGTGGGCTTCATCCTGTGGACCTTCACGCTCGTGGCCGGCGCGATCTGGGCGCAGAAGGCGTGGGGCTCCTACTGGACGTGGGACCCCAAGGAGGTCTGGACGTTCGTCGTGTGGGTGGTGTATGCCGCCTACATGCACGCCCGCGCGACCGCCGGTTGGGAGCCGCGCAAGGCGATGTGGATTGCCATCGCCGGCTTCGTCACCGTGGTGCTCAACTTCGCGGTCGTCAACGTCTATTTCGTCGGCCAGCACTCCTATTCGGGTCTGTGAGCCTGATCGCGCCGTGTCGAGAGGGTCGTCGTGCTGAAGTACACCGTGGTGCGCCTCGGATTGTTTGCCGTCTGCTTCGGGATCGTCTGGGCGGTGTGGTTGCGCGGGTTGGACAGCGATTTTGGATCGCTCATCCGCAGCTATCCGGATCAGATGTTCTGGGGGCTGGTCATCGCCGCAGTGTCCTCGATGGCCGTGTCCTTCTTCGCGCTGCGCCAGATGCGTGAGGACATCTCGACGGGCATCAACGAGCGGGTCAATCGGCGGTTGAGTGCCAAGGGCGCGGACACCGACTCGGCCAACCCCGCGAGCGCGCCGCGGCGCCGCTCGGCTGCCGACGACGACGCCGATGCCGAGGACGCCGAAGCCGACTCCCAACCCTGATCGCCTCCCGCCCCCTCTGCCGGGTCGAGGTATTCCGGCATCGTCTGGTAACGGCGGAATACCTCGACCCGGCAGGGGTCAGCGGGGTCAGCGAGGGGTGAGGGCCAGGCCGAGAGCCAGCAGGACGGCATACCCCAATTGCAGGCGTCCGGTCGCGACCAGGACGGGCACGAGCGCCCGCCCAACCGCACCCGAGCGCAGCGTCCGCCACGGGCCGACCGCGAGCCCGACGGCCAGCAGCGCGACGAGCGACCCCACCCGCCAGACCGCGCACCCGACGGCGACCGCAAACGCGACGCCCACGAGCCCCGTCCACAGCCGACGCGTCCGGGCATCACCCAGCCGCACCGCGAGCGTGTGTTTGCCGGCCACCGTGTCGGAGGGGATGTCCCGCAGGTTGTTGGCGACGAGGATGGCCGACGCCAGGCACCCGATGCCGATCGCGCCGAGCAACCCGGCCCACGTGAGGCCGCCCGCCTGGGTGACCTGCGTCCCGAGGGTTGCGACCAACCCGAAGAAGACGAACACCATGACCTCGCCGAGCCCGCGATAGCCGTAGGGGTGATCGCCGCCGGTGTAGCGCCAGGCCGCGATGATGCAGGCGATGCCGATGGGGATGAAGATCCAGACCTGCGAGAGGGCGACGAGGGCCAGCCCGAAGAGCGCGGCCAGGAAGAACCCGAGGTATGCCGCGAGCTTCACTTCGCCGGGAACAGCCAGTCCCTGCCCGACCAGGCGCACCGGCCCGACCCGCTCGGCGTCGGTGCCGCGGACTCCGTCGGAATAGTCGTTGGCGTAGTTGACCGCTACCTGTAGGGACAACGCCACGGCCAGCGCGAGCACGGCGAGGCCGGCGTCACCCCGCCCAACGGCATACGCCGCGCCGGTGCCCACGAGGACGGGGGAGACGGCGGCGGGGAGTGTGCGCGGGCGGGCACCGGCGACCCATTGGGCGAGCGTGGCCATGACGGTGAGAGGTCCTTCGGAGCGTGAGGCGAGTGGGCGCTGAGCTTGCTAGGCCCGCGGCGTCGATGCGGCGGGTGGCGCAGTGTGCGCCTCCACCCTACGGGCGGCTCACGACGGCGCGAAGGAGGCGCTGATCGCGGCGCGGTCGGGTTTGCCTGGACCCTTGGCCGGGAAAGCGTCGACAACCTGCAACAGTCGGGGCAGGGCGGCGTCGGGGAGGATGCCACGCAAGGCCGCCCGGGCGTCCTCCACCGTGGGGACGCCAGCCGAGCGTGCACTTCCGGCCGAGGGCAGCAGGGTGACCGCGGCGGCGACGACCTGGCCCCACGTCGGATCGGGGACACCGACAACGACGGCATCGCGCACGCCCGGCAGGTAGCGCACGAGGGCGTCCTCGACCGGGCCCGGGGCGACCTTGACGCCACCCGTGTTGATGATCTCGTCGGCTCGACCGGTCACATGAAGTCGGCCGTTGTCGTCGAGATAGCCCAGGTCCTCGGCGCGGAACCACCGCACCCCATCGGCGTCGTCGGTGAAGTGGTCGGCGGTCATGCCGGGGTCACCGAGATAGCCGGCCGCGACCGTCGCGCCGCCGAGGACGACGTGGCGGTCGTTGTCGATATGGACCTCGCTGACCGGCAGCGGCTTCCCGTCATAGACGCAACCGCCCGAGGTCTCGGTCATCCCGAACGTCGTCACCAGGTGGATGCCGAGGTCGTGGGCGCGGGTGCGCACCGCAGCCGGGATCGCCGCAGCCCCGCACAGGACGGCATCGAAGGCGGCCAGGGTCTCGATGCCGGCTTCGTCGGCTAGCAACCGGGCCACCTGCGTCGGCACGAGCGACACGTAAGTCGGGTCGGAGGTGGGGGGCATCGCGAGCGCAGCGGCGACGAAACCCTCGACCGTGAAACCGTCGGTCAGATCCATCACGGCCGGTTCACCCGCGGACCCCAACGCGGCCCGGACGATGACTTGCAGGCCGGCGATGTGGTGGGCGGGCAGGGCCAGCAGCCATGAGCCAGGCCCGGACAGGACGTCGTGCGCCGCGCTGGCCGATGCGAGCAGGTTGTTGGCGGTGAGCATGGTCCGCTTGGGGATCCCCGTCGACCCCGACGTCGACACGACGAGCGCGAGGTCGTCGGGAAGGTCCGCGTCCGTCACCGGCGGCAGCACCGGGGGAGGTGAGCCCGCGGCATACGGGAGCAGCGGTGGCCCCGACCCGTCGAGGACGGCCGCGAGGGGGCCTACCGCAGCCAGGAGCGCGGGTCCGAAAGGCAGGGGGATCGGCTGCAATCGCATGAGGTATGCCGGGTCAGAAGTACCACGGGAAGGCGGACCAGTCGGGGTCGCGCTTTTGCAGGAAGGAGTCGCGGCCTTCGACGGCCTCGTCGGTCATGTAGGCCAGCCGGGTGGCCTCGCCGGCGAACACCTGCTGTCCCATGAGCCCGTCGTCGAGCAGGTTGAAGGCGAACTTGAGCATCCGCTGGGCGGTCGGCGACTTGCCGTTGATCTCGGCGGCGACCTGCAGCGCGACAGCCTCGACCTCGGCGTGGTCGGCGACCAGGTTGACCGCGCCCATCCGGTGCATGTCCTCAGCGGTATAGGCACGACCGAGGAAGAAGATCTCGCGGGCGAACTTCTGGCCGACCATCTTGGCGAGGTAGGCCGAGCCGTAGCCGCCGTCGAACGACCCCACGTCGGCGTCGGTCTGCTTGAACCGGGCGTGCTCGCGGCTGGCGATCGTCAGATCGCAGACGACGTGCAGGCTGTGCCCGCCGCCGGCCGCCCAGCCGTTGACGACCGCGATGACGACCTTGGGCATGGTGCGGATGAGCCGCTGGACCTCGAGGATGTGCAGGCGCCCGCCCTCGGCGGCGACGCGTCGGGCGTCGATGCCCTGCGCGGTGGCGTCGCCGTCGGGGTCGGCGGCATATTGGTAGCCGGAGCGCCCCCGGATGCGTTGGTCGCCGCCGGTGCAGAACGCCCAGCCCTCGGTGGTCGGCGAGGACCCCTCGCGGGGGCTCGGGCCGTTGCCGGTGATCAGGACGCAGCCGACGTCGGGGGTCATCCGCGCGTGGTCGAGCACCCGGTAGAGCTCGTCGACGGTGTGCGGCCGGAAGGCGTTGAGCACCTCGGGCCGGTCGAAGGCGATGCGGACGGTGCCGCGAGCCGGGCCGGGGAGCACGCACCGGTGGTAGGTGATGTCGGTGAGTTCGAAACCCGCAACCGGGGCCCACGCGTCGGCGGCGAAGGTCGCCGAGACGAAGGGGAGGGCGCCGGTGCTCACCCCCGAAGGATATGGCCTCGCTTGCACCCCCCGCCCGTCGAGTCCATCGCGGCGGCCCGGCCTCCCGTGGGGGAGGCGCGGGCTGGCACACTCGCAGGTATGCCGCCGCTCGCCAGCTCCGTCGGGTTGCCGCCGCTGGGCGAGCTGCTTGATGGTCTCGTCGTCGTCCGGATCCCCCTGCGAGTGCGCTTCCGCGGCGTCATTGAGCGTGAGGTGGCGCTGCTTCGCGGACCCCGCGGGTGGGGTGAGTTCGGCCCGTTCCTGGAATACGGCCCGCGCGAATCCTCCCGTTGGCTGGCCTGCGCGATCGAGGCGGCGTATGCCGGGTGGCCGGCGCCCGTCCGCTCGGCGGTGCCGGTCAACGCGACGGTCCCGGCGGTGGCGGCCGGCGCGGTGGCTGGGGTGTTGGCGCGATTCCCCGGCTGCACGACGGCCAAGGTCAAGGTGGCCGAGGCTGGCCAGGGGCTGGCCGACGATCTCGACCGAGTGGCGGCGGTGCGCAAGATCCTCGGGCCCGACGGCCGGATCCGGGTCGACGCGAATGGCGGGTGGGACGTGGCGTCCGCGCGGCGGGCGCTCGGTGCGCTCGCGGCATACCGGCTGGAGTATGCCGAGCAGCCGTGCGCAGAGGTCTCTGATCTCGTGGTGTTGCGGACTTCGTTGGCGCGCAACGGAATCGACGTGCCCATCGCCGCTGACGAGTCGATTCGCAAGGCGGTCGACCCGATGCGGGTGGCTCGTGAGGGGGCGGCGGATCTCATCGTCGTCAAGGTCGCGCCGTTGGGCGGGGTGCGTCGGGCGCTGGAGATCGTGGCTGATTGTGGGCTGCCCGCGGTGGTGTCGTCGGCGCTCGACACGTCGGTGGGCATGGCGGCCGGGGTGGCGTTGGCTGCCGCGTTGCCCGAACTGCCCTGGGCGTGTGGGCTCGGGACTCTGGCGTTGCTTGAGGGGGACGTCGTGGTTGATCCGGCGGTGCAGCACGGGGGAGTGCTGTCGGTGTCAGCCGAGCCGCCGCAGGTTGATGAAGCCCTGGTGGCGCGGTGGTCGGCCGAGCCGGAGCGGGTGGCGTGGTGGACCGAACGGGTGGCGGCGGCATACGCGCACCTGCTGGTGTGAGTCGGCTGGGTGGCGACGGGCTGGCATCTCACGCCGGCGAGTCGAGGGCGGGACGGTGTGCGTTTGATGGGGTGATCACCCCGTCGATCGCACTCCGTCGCGCCCTCAGCTGCGAGGGGCGGTCCCCGGCGGATCAGTCGCCGGGGCGATGCCGGCCGGGGGGCCGATGATCGAGCCGGTTGACCAGGGGCGCGGCGACGACGGACACCTCGTCGACCCGCAGCAGGCGGGCCACCAAGAGATAGACGACGACGAAGACGGTGCCTCCGATGAGGAGGATCACGGCATACCCGAGGCGGCCCAGCCCGCCCAGCGCCCGGGTGAGGACCATGACCAACCCCCAGGCCACATAACCGCCGCCCGCGCCGGCCAGGAGGATCCGCACCCAGGTGCGGACGACGCCCGCCAGAGCGACCGTCCCGATCCGGCGGCGGACGACCCAGACCCCGTATGCCGCGGCGAGGGTGTTGCCGAGCACGAGCCCGAGCGCCACCAGGGGAGTCGTCCACTCGGGCGGCGCGAACCCGGCCCCGACGCTGACGCCGATTGAGGTCAGTGCGAGCACGGCCGTCAGAGCCCCGGCCGACCAGTGCGCACCCAGGGTCTCGCAGACGCGCCGGCCCAGCAGGGCGATGCCCATGGGGAACAGCGCCGGACCTAGGCAGGCCAGGACGGTGGATCCAGCGAGAACCTCCGCCGGGTCCTTCGACGTGAACAGCAGCCCCATGATCGGCAGGGCGAAGACCAGGAGGGCGATCGATCCGGGGATGGTGACGACCGCAGGCACTGCGAGACCCGAGGCGAAACGGCGGCCGGCGGCGGCCCGGTCGTCGGCCTGCAGTGCTGCGGCCACGCGCTGATGCACCGACCCGAGTGCCGGGCGGGTGAGCAGCGCATGCGGCAGTAGGACGACCACCAAGGCGTTGACGAGGCTCGCCAGACCCGCCACAAAGGTCTGACCCGGCCCGCGGGAGACCTCGTCGTAGCCCGTGGCTCGCCACATGACCTGGGCTGCGACGGCGTAACTCGCCACGGTCACCAGGGCCGTCACCGAGCGCCCCCCGAACAGCCGCGACACGCTCCAGGCAGCCACGAGGGTGGCCGTGCCCGGCCCGCTGCGCCACACGGCGAACGCGAGCACCAACGCCTGCACGGCGATTCCCGCGGTGGCCGCACCCGCGAGCCACCACACCATCTCGGGGGTCCACTCCGCGGAGGAGACGTGCCCCTGGAAGAGTCGCATGAAGGCCAGCAGCCCGCCGATGCCGACGAGTTCGCCGATGGCGGGAGCCCAGCCCAACGCGCCGAGCCGCCGACGGGCGGCGAGCACCCGGCCGAAGACGGCGCAGACGCCGTAGAGGAAGACCTGGACCAGGGTGACCGCTGCGAACGAGGCGGTCAGATCGCCGAGGCTGCCGGTGAGCCCGCTGCCCAGTCCGCGCACGAGGGTGCTCGCCCCCACGATGCACACGATCGTCAGCAGCAGCAGCCCGACGAGGATGATCGCCAGCCCTCGGTCGATGTCCAGGCGGGTCCCCAGCCGTTGGACGAAGCGGAGGGAAGGCGCCGCGTCATTGGCACCACCGTTTGGTGCCGGGGCGGTCGAGCCGGCTTCGTCGACAGGCGCGACCTGGACGTCGTCGGTCTTGTCGTCGGTCTTGTCTGCGTCGCTAGCCGGGTCCTCCCGGTCGGACGTGACGAACTGCGGCAGGAGCTGGGGCAACAACGTCGAGCCGAGGATGCCGCCGGTGACGACCAGCGAGATGAGATAGGGCAGCAGGCTCGCCGTGGCGAACGCGTTGGCCACGAGGCCTTGCCCGATAGCCAGCGCCAGGAGTGAGAGTCGAAGGACGCCCAACGCCCGGGACACGACCGACCCGTCCGCCCCGACGAACCACAAGGGGCGGCTCACGGCATACCCCCTTGGTCGGGTGGCCACGACAACGGCAAGTCGGCAGCGAGTGCCCCGAGCGCGGCAGCGGTCTCGCGCCGGTCCGCGCGCCCCACCCGCGCCTCGATGACCAGGGGTCCGGTGGCAGTTTCGCTGAGCGCCTCGCGCAGCTCGACGCGAGACTCGACCCGTCGGTATGCCGTGTGGCTGGCGCCCGCGAGCGCCTGCAGGTCGGCGTGCACCGGCGTCGCGAACACCCGCTCGAAGGCGGCTGCGTAGTCAGGGGTGCCCTGCTCGAGCAGCGCGAAGATCGAGCCGCCGTCGTCGTTGACGACGACGATCGTCAGGTCGGGACGGGGTTCGTCCGGACCGATGAGCAGCCCCCCGCTGTCGTGTAGGAAGGTCAAGTCGCCCATGACGGCCAGGCTCCTGCCCGGTCGAGGTATTCCGCCATCCTCAGGCGATGGCGGAATACCTCGACCCGGCGGGGGAATGCGGCCGGCCCGGCCCAGCGCGACCCCGATGGCGGTCGAGACAGTGCCGTCGATGCCGGCCAGGCCCCGGTTGGCGACGACGAGCCGGTGTTCGCCTGGCCGATAAGGGGGGAGCATGAGGTCCAGGTCGCGGATCGGGTTGGACGAGCCGACGACGAGGCTCTGACCCGGCGACAGGGCCGCGGACACCTCGGCCGCCACGTGCAGGGCGTGCAGGTCGGGCAGGGCCTCGACGTGCGCGTCGACCCGTTCGGCCAACGCGGCATCGGCGGCCTGCCACGCAGTCAGCCACTTCGCGTCGGCGTCCGGGGCCAGTCCCGGGGTCTGTCCCAGAGGCAGCGCCGGCGTCAGTGCCGGTGGCACGTCGAGGATGATCGCGCGTCGGGCCGGGTCGGTGGCGACCCCCGTGCGGGTGCGGACGGCATACAGGGCGATGTCGGGCCGTGACAGCAGCGCGGTGACGGGGCGCGAGAGGGTCGGGTGTCCGATGACGATGACCCGCTCGATGGCGGCCCCGAGCGCGGTGCCGAGCAACAGTCGATAGGTGCGGATCGCGTGGTCGCCGGCCCGCGATCCGGAGGTCGGCTCGGCAAGCAGCGGCACCCCGGCGGATTCGGCGAGGACGCGAGCGGCCGACCCGGCATCGTCCCCGGCCAGCACGACGGTTCGCGGCCCTGCCACCAACGTCACGGCCTCGGCGCCGAGGGGCACCTCCTCCAGCGATCCGCCTGAGGTGCGCGCCGACGACGAATCGACCAGGTCGGAAGGATCGAGAGGGTCGGACGCGTCGAGGAGGCCGGGCCACCACGGCATACCCGGATCAGGGAGCAGCGGCGCATCGAACTGGACGTTGAGGTGCGACGGCCCGAGCCGCAGCCCCGCCTGCGTGACCGCCTGCGACACGGCGTCGTGCGACGCGTCGACCGCGACATCGACCGTCGGCGCGAACACTCCGAAGATGCCGTCTTGCCAGGTCGTCTGGTTGGCCCCCGTGGCGCGCAACGACGCCGGGCGATCGGCCGACACGACGATGAGCGGCCGCCCCGCGTGGTGGGCCTCCATGACGGCGGGCAGCAGGTTGCCGACGGCCGTCCCCGAGGTCATGACCACCGCCACCGGTGACCGCGATCCGACCGCCAAACCCAGCGCGAGGAACCCGGCGGAGCGCTCGTCGAGCCGCACGTGCAGGCGCACATCGCCGGCTGCGTCGGCGGCATGCAGCGCGAGGGCGAGCGGCGCCGAGCGGGAGCCGGGAGAGAGGACGACCTCGCGCACCCCCGCGGCGAGAAGGCCTCGCAGCACGTGGATGGCGCGCGCCGCGCTCGTGATCGTCATCAGGACGAGTATGCCGCGCGCGGGCTAACGACCGCTGAGCGCGTCGCGCATGGGGACGAACTTGGCGTCGGCCTCGCTGACCTCGCCGTCCGGGTCGGACCCGGCGACGATGCCGCAGCCGGCGAAGATCCGCAGCGATGCCGGGTCGCCGTCGACATAGCGACCCGAGCGCAGCGCGATGCCCCACTCGCCGTCGCCCTTGGCGTCCATCCACCCGACGGGCCCGGCGTAACGACCCCGGTCCATGTCCTCGAGCTCGGCGATCAACGCCACTGCGAGCGGGGTCGGGGTGCCGCCGACGGCGGCCGACGGGTGCAGCGACGCAGCCAGCGCCAGCGAGGACGCATCGTCGGTCGCGACCCCGGTGACATCGGTGGCCAAGTGCATGACGTTGGGCAGGTGTAGGACGAACGGCGACTCGGGGACGTTCATCGACGAGCAGTGCGGGGCAAGGGCATCCGCGACCGAGCGCACGGCGTATTCGTGCTCCTCAAGGTCCTTGCTGGAGCGGGCCAGCGACGCGGCGAGCGAGAGATCCTTGGCGTCGTCGCCCGTGCGTCGGATCGTCCCGGCGAGCACTCGCGAGGTGACCAGCCCGCGCTCGCGGCGAACGAGGAGTTCGGGGGTCGCACCGACCATGCCGGAGACCGAGAACACCCAGGTGTTGTCGTAGCGATCGGCCAACGCCCGCAGCACCCACCGCGGGTCGATCGGCGCGTCGGCCTGCACGATGAGGTCTCTGGCGAGGACGACCTTGTCGAGGTCGCCCGCGTTGATCCGCGCGACCGCCTCGGCCACGCGGGCAGCCCACGCGGTGCTCGACAGGGCACCGTCGGCGAAGGCCACGTTGCGGGGCGGCAGCGGGTCGTCGGTCGGGGCCGGCGTGACGGCAAGCGTCGGGACGTCGCCGACCGTGGTCACCCACCACCGGCTGCCCTTGTGGCCGACGCTGACCCGCGGGACGACGAAGCTGGCGCGGTCGGCGGAGTCGTCCGCGAACGGCAGGCTCCCGAAGCAGACGAGCCCGCTGGACGGCATACCCACCTCGTCGCGGACCACGGCGCGAGCAGCGGTATGCCGCCACCACCGGTCTGCGTCCGCGAAGCGCTCGGGTCCGGCCGTCGTGAACGTGGCGGCCTGCCCCCACCCGACGAGGCCCTCGCCGCGCCGGACCCACGACAACACGTCGCCCGGTTGCTCGGCGGGAGGGAGGAGGGCCAGCAGCGGCCCGGGGTCGTCGATCTCCACCGTGCGCACGACGAGCGGCGCGACGGTGCCGGAGGCGGCCCGGGCGGGCCCGTGGAGGGTGGACATCGAAGGTCAATGTTACGACTCGGTATGCCGCCCGCCCGCCGCCCACGCGCCGCCCGCCACAGTGCGGGTGCTGGGGAGGGGTCGCGGAGGGTGGAAGGATGCCAGCCATGACCCGGGCCGATCTGGACAAGGCACCCCAGGACGTCGCGTCGATGTTCGACACGGTGGCCGAGCGTTACGACCTCACCAACGACGTCTTGTCGGCGGGACAGGACCGGCGTTGGCGCAAGGCCACGGTCGCGGCCGTCGGCGCCCAGCCCGGCCAGACGGTGCTCGATATCGCCGCGGGGACCGGGACCAGCTCCGAGCCGTTCGCTGACGCAGGGGTCCACGTCGTGCCGGCCGACTTCTCACTGGGGATGCTGCGGGTCGGCCAGCGACGGCGCCCCGACCTGGCCTTCACTGCGGCCGACGCGACCCGGTTGCCCTTCGCTGACGCGTCCTTCGACGCGGTGACCATGTCGTTCGGGCTGCGCAACGTCGTCGATGTCGACGGGGCGCTGCGGGAGTTCGCCCGGGTGACCAAGCCGGGGGGTCGCCTCGTCGTGTGCGAGTTCAGCCAGCCGGTGTGGGGTCCGGTGCGGGCGGCATACCTCAACTATCTGATGCGGGCGCTGCCCTCGATCGCGCGGAAGACGTCCTCCAACCCGGAGTCCTACGTCTACCTCGCCGAGTCGATCCGCGCCTGGCCCGACCAGCGGGGACTCGCGGCGCGGATCACCGACGCCGGCTGGGCCGACGTGCAGTGGCGCAACCTCAGTGGAGGCATCGTCGCTCTCCACCGCGCGACCCGCCCCGCCCCCGGTGCCCCCTAGACTGGGCGGGTTCGTGCCAATCTTCACAAGCGGCGCCTTCACCGGCGCCCCACCGCACCGAGGGCGAGAGTGACCACCGGATCGGCTGACCAGGCGGGCGACACCGCCGACGTCATCGTCGTCGGAGCCGGGCCAGGAGGCTCGGCCACGGCGGCCTACCTGGCTACCCAGGGCGTCGACGTCATGCTCCTGGAGAAGGCGACGTTCCCACGGGACAAGATCTGCGGTGACGGCCTCACGCCCCGCGCCGTGCGCGAGTTGGTCCACCTCGGCGTCGACACGGCCGGGTGGCAACGCACCCGCGGCCTGCGCATCCTCGGCGGCGGCCGCAACTTCACCCTCGACTGGCCCGAGAGTGCGACCTTCCCGTCCTATGGCATGGTCCGCACCCGCAAGCAGTTCGACCACGCGCTCGCGCAACACGCCGTCTCTCGGGGCGCCCGACTGCATGAAGGCGCCAGCGTCACCGCGCCCCTGCTCGATGGTCGTGGCCGGGTCACCGGCGTCACCGCCAAGGTGCTCGACGACGCGGGTCGCGCCACCGGAGCGACCGCGACCTACCGCGCCAAAGTCGTCGTCGCCGCGGACGGGGTCTCCTCGCGCCTGGCCACGGCGGTCGGCCGCCCCAAGCGCGAGGACCGCGTCATGGGCGTGGCGGTCCGCGCCTACTACACGACCCCTCGGCGCGATGACTACCTTGAGTCGCACCTCGAGCTCTGGACCACCGACGACAACGGTCAGCGGATGCTCATGCCGGGCTACGGCTGGCTCTTCCCGCTGGAAGACGGTCGCACCAACGTCGGCCTGGGCATCCTCGACACGAGCAGCGCGTTCGGCAAGACCGACTACAAGGACGTCCTGCGGCGCTGGGCGGACAGCCTCGGTGACCGGTGGGAGCTCGCGCACGACCCGGCCGGCGGCCCCATCCGCGGCGCCGCCCTGCCCATGGGCTTCAACCGCACCCCCCTGTATGCCGATGGCCTCCTTCTCGTCGGCGACGCCGCCGGCATGGTCAACCCGTTCAACGGCGAAGGCATCGACTACGCCCTCGAAGCGGCTCGGGTCGGTGCCGACGTCATCGGGCAAGCCCTCGCCCGCCCGAGTGACGCCGGACGCGAGCGGGTGCTCGCGGCATACCCGCGGATCATGAAGGCCGAGCTGGGTGGCTACTTCACGCTGGGTCGGTGGTTCGCCCACGCCATCGGCAACCCCGAGGTGATGCGGTTGGCGACGACCTACGGCCTGCCGCGCACTGCGCTCATGCGTTTCCTCCTCAAGGTGATGGCCAACCTCCCCGAGGAGCACGGCGGTCGCTTCGACGACCGCCTCGTCCACCTGATGTCGCGCATAGCCCCGGACGCCTGAGATGACGGGGACCAACGGCATGAACGACGCAGTTCCAGGCCCCCCTAGGATGGGGGACGGCCTGCATGCACCCACCCTGAAAGGGAGCGACGGATGACCGAGTCCTACGTTCCGCTGTTGTTCCTGCTGGGGCTCGGAGGAGCGTTCGCGCTGGTCTCCGTGGGCACCTCGCTCATCGTTGGCCCCAAGCGCTACAACCGGGCCAAGATGGAGGCGTATGAGTGCGGCATCCAGCCCACTCCACACGCGTCCGGCGGCGGCCGAGTGCCGATCAAGTACTACTTGACCGCCATGCTGTTCATCATCTTCGACATCGAATCGGTGTTCCTGTACCCGTTCGCGGTGGCCTTCAACCAACTGGGCCTGTTCGCGCTCGTCGAGATGATCCTGTTCATCGTGACCGTCTTCGTCGCCTACGCCTATGTCTGGCGTCGTGGCGGCCTCGAGTGGGACTGAGGGAGGCATCGGAATGGGTGTGGAAGAGAAGCTCCCCTCGGGGATTCTGCTCACCACCGTCGAGCTGCTGGCCGGCTACATGCGCAAGGCCTCGATCTGGCCTGCGACATTCGGGTTGGCCTGCTGCGCGATCGAGATGATGGCGGTCGGCACGCCCGACTACGACATCGCGCGCTTCGGCATGGAGCGGTTCTCCGCAACGCCGCGTCAGGCCGACCTGATGATCGTCGCCGGTCGGGTGAGCCAGAAGATGGCTCCGATCGTGCGCCAGGTCTACGACCAGATGCCCGGCCCCAAGTGGGTCATCTCCATGGGCGTCTGCGCGAGCTCGGGCGGCATGTTCAACAACTACGCGATCGTCCAGGGCGTCGACCACATCGTCCCGGTCGACATCTACTTGCCGGGCTGTCCACCGCGCCCCGAGATGCTGCTGGACGCCATCATCAAGCTGCACGACAAGATCCAATCGGCGCCGTTGGGCGCCAACCGGATTGCCGCTGAGCACGCCGCCGAGAGCGCCGCCCTCACCGCGATCCCGACCTCCCAGATGAAGGGGCTGCTGGCATGAGCGCCGATGACCTGGGCCAGGAGGTCGCCGCTGGGGCCACTTCCGGTGCTCGCACCGTCGCTCTCGGTATGCCGGTCGTCATCCGCGAGCGGCACGGGATGTTCGGTGCCACCGCCGGCCAAGACACCACCGGTTACGGCGGCCTGACCGTTCCGGTCGTCCTGCCGGGCGGGACGGAGCGCCCCTACGGCGGCTGGTTCGACGCGTGCGTCGACGACCTGGCTCGGGCGCTCGACGAGCGCAACACGGCGTCCGACGAGGCGATCGATCGGGTCGTCGTCGACCGCGGCGAGTTGACCATCGTCGTCGCCCGCGAGCACCTACCGGTCGTGGCGCAGGCACTGCGCGACGACGCTGCGCTCCGCTTCGAGTTGTGTCTCGGGGTGTCGGGGGTCCACTACCCCGGCGACACCGACAACGAGTTGCACGCCGTCTATCACTTCCAGTCGATCACCCACGGCAGCAAGCGGATTCGCGTCGAGGCCACCTGCCCCGACGCCGATCCCCACATCCCGTCGATCGTCTCGACCTACCCGGCGACGACGTGGCACGAGCGCGAGACCTTCGACATGTTCGGGATCATCTTCGACGGTCACCCGGCGCTCACCCGGATCCTCATGCCCGACGACTGGCCCGGTCACCCGCAGCGCAAGGACTATCCGCTGGGTGGCATTCCGGTCGAATACAAGGGCGCGACCGTGCCCCCGGCCGACGAGCGGAGGGCGTTCAACTGATGGCCGCCGACCTGGGACCTGACATGGCACAAAAGAGTGCAGAGCACACCGCGACCGGCGGCGCCGAGGAGTTCCTCGACTCTCCGGCCTTCACCGTGAGCGGCTCCGGCGACTGGGACGACCTCGTCGACGAGGCCACCTCGCTGCATGAGGAGCGGATCGTCGTCAACATGGGTCCGCAGCACCCGTCGACCCACGGCGTCCTGCGGCTCATCCTCGAGCTCGACGGCGAGACGGTGACCGAGACCCGCGCGGGAATCGGCTACTTGCACACCGGTATCGAGAAGAACATGGAATACCGCACGTGGGTCCAGGGGGTGACCTTCTGCACCCGGATGGACTACCTCACCCCGATGTTCCAGGAGACGGCCTACTGCCTGGCCATCGAGAAGCTCCTCGGCATCACCGACGCCATCCCTGAGCGGGCCTCAGTCATCCGGGTCCTCATGATGGAGCTCACCCGGATCTCCTCGCACCTGGTGTGTATCGGCACCGGTGGCATGGAGATGGGCGCCACCACGGTCATGACGATCGGTTTCCGTGAGCGCGAGCGGATCTTCCAGATCATCGAGATGATCACCGGCCTGCGGATGAACAACGCCTACATCCGCCCAGGTGGTGTCGCCCAGGACCTGCCTCCGGGGGCGATCGACAAGATCCGCGAGTTGGTGCCCGAGATCCGCCAGGGCATCCGCGAGTTGGAGTTGCTCGTCAACGAGAACCCCATCGTCAAGGGCCGCATGGTCGGCGTCGGTCACCTCGACCTGGCCGGCTGCATGGCCCTCGGCATCACCGGCCCGATGCTCCGCTCGGCGAGCCTGCCGCACGACCTGCGCAAGGCGACCCCCTACTGCGGTTACGAGACCTACGACTTCGACGTCATCACTCGCGACACCGCCGACTCCTACGGCCGGCTGCGGGTCCGCCTCGACGAGATGTACCAGTCGTTGCGGATCGTCCTGCAGTGCGCCGACAGGCTTGAGGCCAGCGTGGGTGACCCGGTCATGGTCGGTGACAAGAAGGTCGCCTGGCCCGCCCAGTTGGCCATCGGCACCGACGGCATGGGCAACAGCCTCGACCACATCCGCACGATCATGGGCGAGTCGATGGAAGACCTCATCCATCACTTCAAGCTCGTCACCGAGGGCTTCCGGGTCCCGGCCGGTCAGGTCTACGTCGCGGTCGAGAGCGCCAAGGGCGAGCTCGGCTGCCACCTGGTCTCCGACGGCGGCACCCGCCCCTATCGCGCGCACTTCCGCGATCCCTCGTTCAACAACCTGCAAGCGACGTCGATCATGTGCGAAGGCGGCCAGGTCGCCGACGTCATCGTCGCCGTCGCATCGATCGACCCCGTCATGGGAGGTGTGGACCGGTGAGCGGCCACGACGCATCAGGCCACCTGCACGTCAGCGCGGAGAGCAAGGCGCCGTATGCCGCGGACGTCCTGGCCACCCTCCAGCAGGACGCCGCCGAGGTGATCGCCCGATACCCGGTCAAGCGTTCGGCGCTGCTGCCGCTGCTGCACCTCGTGCAGTCGGTCGACGGCTACGTCACCGGCCGAGGCATCGAGCTCTGCGCCGAGTTGCTCGACCTGAGCACCGCCGAGGTGAGCGGGGTCGCAACCTTCTACACGCAGTACAAGCGCCACCCCAACGGCGACTACACGCTCGGCGTCTGCACCAACACGCTCTGCGCGATCATGGGCGGCGACGCCATCTGGGACGCCGTGTCCGAGCACCTCGGAGTGGGCCACGACGAGACCACGGCCGACGGCAAGGTCACCCTTGAGCGCATCGAGTGCAACGCGGCGTGCGACTACGCCCCGGTCGTCATGACCAATTGGGAGTTCTTCGACAACCAGACGCCCGACTCGGTCATCCGCCTCGCCGACGATCTGCGGGCCGGCAAGGACGTTCGGCCGACGCGGGGGGCTGACAAGGTCTGCACGTTCAAGGAGGTCTCGCGGGTCCTCGCGGGCTTCTCCGACGGTCGCGCCGACGAGGGCCCGGCCGCCGGGCCCGCGTCTTTGCTCGGCCTGAAGATCGCCCACGAACACGGCTGGGATGCACCGACCGTGGCGGAGGCCGCTGAGATTCACGCAGCTCGGGCCGCAGCCGCTTCACAGGCTCAGGAAGGGGCGAAGTGAGCGCCAAGACGTTGGCTCCCGACACGCTGACCCCGGTCCTCACGGCCCACTGGGACCAGCAGCGTTCCTGGACGCTCGCGGCAT
>ERZ724516.183-NODE-183-length-38751-cov-6.543570_pt1 | contig 38751 bp, 31 predicted proteins | sample MGYA00376049_ERZ724516 | MGnify/ENA primary metagenome ERZ724516 (study PRJEB28724, sample SAMN07190886) | activated sludge metagenome | isolation source: activated sludge of sewage treatment plant in Hong Hong | place: USA: Christiansburg, Virginia | collected... | reverse complement strand
CGATTCTAGTGACGTTGAAAAAGAACGAAAACGCTTAGCAATAAAAGAATTGAAAGAAAAAAAAGACATACTATTTAATGAAATAGATACGAGATATACAGCAATGATTGATCTTATTGGCGATATACAAGAAAACCCTAATTACAATTTAACTCGTGCTGAAAAATTTAAGTATTTTGTCATCGATAGTCTTAAAGACCCCAAAATTAAAGCGCAAAATACAACTAGGCGAACAAATCAGTCAGCAGAAAAAGCATTTGCGGAATTTTTAGAAACTAAAAAGCGTAAATTGACAGATGGTAGATTGGTGTTTGAAGATCTATTAACTGGACTAGAACTTAAAATTAGCGATTTAGAAAAAGAGTTTGTAATTGCTGTATCTTCAGTGGAAGCTGTTAATTATCCTGCTCCTGGCCCTGTTTCACCGTTAACCTTTCCTAGTTTCTTTGCGGGTTTGAAACGAACTGAAAATGATTTTGCCCAAATGTCTCTTCCTGAACATATTGTTCGCCTGAATCTTCTTTATCGAGCAGTTGACAATTTTCTTGATATTTTGAATAAAGAGAGTGACCGTAAAAGCAGAAAATTAATAGGTCTGATTGTTCAAAGTGGTATAGATTATACGCATAGTATTATTGAGGATTTAAGCGAATTGTCTCAGTACAAGGGTAATGAAGCTGCAATTAAAGAATTCGATGGTGTGGCAAAGAAATTAATTGATGCGCAGATAAATCTCAATGATATACAAGGACCACATTTTCTATGCGTGTACCCTTTTACCGTTTCCGGCGGATAGTGAAAATCGAATTATTTGTTTCTTCTGCTTGTTTTAAAAGTATCTAACCGAATCATTTGGTACAAATGGTAAATACCTGCTAGAATATATTTACTATAAGTGGCATAAAATCAAGGATGAATTAAATTATGGTAAAAGCTAGATTAATAGATAGATTAAGTACCTTTTTTGGTACTGGCCAAGAAACGGGTTCTGATGGTTCAAAAGTAGACATGTCTCGACGTGGAGTTCTTGGTCTCACAAGTAAACCATTTGCTGGTGTTTTTGCAAGACCTATAACCCCCGCCTCTATAGTCAAAGTTCCTATAAAGCCAGTACCAATAGTTGAAGTTCCGATAGAGCCAGTGGATGTTGTTCCAGTTTTAGTCGAAGAACCAAAAAGTGTGAAAATAAGTCTGCCTGAAGTCGATGGACCTAGATTGCAGTCATCCGTATCTACAAGGGATCTAATTAAAGATGCATTGGTAAAAAGAGCTCAGATATTTCCTGCATCACGAGATGATGGATATATAGATTCTTTACTAAAGATGAAAATGATAACTGAGCTTAATTCTATGGATATGGAAGGACATAAAACATACTTTCACCAATACGTAGACGCAATGTCTGTGACATTAGAAAGATTCACCGAATTTAGAGAATTGATATTCGCAGAAGGACAGCAAGAGAAATTTCAAAAAGCAAGTGATGAAACAGCGAATGCAATTATCGATGGCATTGAACAAGAGTTTGCGTATCTGACGCAAGAAATAGATAGAGCATTTCTCTCATTATCAAAAGTTGCATTATATTTAGGTGCTTTTGATAAATATAATCCTAGAATGCAAGGTGATGATATAAAGGTCAACGAATTCATTAAGGAATTAGCTGAAATTCCAGATAATTTCGCTAAACTCGAGGTTGAATACAAAAAAGATAAAGAAGAATTCGCACGGAAGTTTCAGAACTTATTGGCTAGCCGAAATCCCGTCACTACCCAACCACTAAATCCAGAAACTGGAATTCCGGTTTCATTAAATTCATTATCAGGAATTCCAATTGATCCGACCGACGTAGCTGATACAGGTATAATGTTACTAGATCCAATCATTATTGGAGGCGAATTTTTTAATATAGATGTTAATTCAGCAGCAGCTACTCAGCCTAAAGAAACACATGAGACGATACTTGGTCATTACAGAAATACTATTGAGAAGTGTTTTAACGCTATTGAAGGAAATAGTGATGTGGATGTCATCACCTCGAATCTTCAAAAAATTAATAGTCTCATAGGTGAAGCTAGGATACTCGCTGACGAGGTTAGGCAATACCCTCAATATGTAAACGATCGATATATGGGCGCGTTTATTGATGGATATGAAAATCAATTAAATAAATTCGAATCACAGGCATCAGGCATTATTGCAGAAGTTAGCACCCCATCAAAAACTGCTGTTAGCGATACTGAGCGACCATTTGTTGATTATCCGAGAGAAGACCATGAGGGCGTACTTGGTGGTTTTAGAAAAAAAATTGAAGAGTGTTTTAACGCTATTGAAGGAAATAGTGATGTGGATGTCATCACCTCGAATCTTCAAAAAATTAATAGTCTCATAGGTGAAGCTAGGATACTCGCTGACGAGGTTAGGCAATACCCTCAATATGTAAACGATCGACATATGGGCGCGTTTATTGATGGATATGAAAATCGTTTAAATGAATTTGAATCACAGGCAAAAGCGTTAACTAAACGTCAAGGACCCATTACATGGTTTAAAGACCGTTATCGAAAAGACCCTCTGTTCCGAAGGGCGGTGCGTGCTGGTGTTGGAGCTTTTGTGGTAGGCATTGTCTTGAGCATTGTTGGTAAGGGTGATAATACTCCATCTCTACGAGATGAAATTAAGTCAACAACTCCACGATTAGGTGAAACGAATGTATCAACTGTACCCAAAACGATACCTAAAGCAGAACTTCCAAATGAAACGGGCGATCTTTCTTCTGGCGCGGATAATAATGGAAAACCAAAGACTGAGGTTCAGCAAGCTAGCGGTGATCCAAAACTAGATACTATTGTTCTTACTTCGAGTGCAAATGGTAAAACAAAAACAACTTTCGTTCAGACTCCGACAGCTGACACTCCAGCTGTTGGTTCACCAAACCCATGGGCTGTTGGTTCATCAGCTGCCCCTACACTAAGTTTATAGAAATTATATTTTTTTACTCTTCGTCATAATTTGCAAGATGAAGAGTAAAAGTAATAGTATTTAATTCCTTACCGAAGACATTTGGTTGCCAAAAAGCATAAAACAGTATCGAGAAAAGATCTGATCCAAAAGAGGTTGAAATTTAATACACGATAAATCGTGTTTTTCTTCTTCTTTATGCTTACAAGCAACAAACTATTCGATAAAAAAGTTTTAACACAAAAGAGAAGAGTAAGTATGACAACTGTTCAGGAAAAAAATTCTACAGAACGTCGAAGTGCAAAATATCCGCGCGAAGACAAACAAGCAATTGTTGCAGAAATAAAAGAATATATTGAAACATCAAAAGCAACATTATTTACTGAATATAGAGGCCTTAGTGTTTCTCAACTTGCAGAGTTAAGAGCAGAACTAAGAGCAGAGGGTTCAGAATATAAAGTATATAAAAATACCCTCGTACGTTTAGCAGCAACATCGGCTGGTTATAACTTTGACGAAACTCTTACTGGTCCAATAGCAATAGCATTCGCAAAATCAGACGCAGTAGCAACGGCAAAAATAATAAAAAAACATGTTGACTCTACAAAAATTCTTACTATCAAAGCAGGTCTTCTAGGAGATACAGTTCTTGATGAAAGTGAGATAGTTGCATTAGCAAAACTACCTTCAAGAGAAGTTTTACTTGCACAAGTTGCTGGGGCATTCCAAGCACCGCTTTCAAAAGCTGCACGACTATTCCAAGCACCTATTACAAAAGCAGCTTATGCAATAAAAGCATTAGCAGAGAAAAAAGATTCAGAAGAAGCTGCATAAATTTTAACAAACAAATTCTAAAAAATAAATTTAGAAACAATGAAAGGCAAATAACATGGCAACCATGACAAACGACCAACTACTAGATCACTTCAAAACAATGACAGTTCTTGAACTATCAGAATTCTTAACTGCGTTCGAAGAAGAATTTGGTGTAACAGCAGCAGCTCCAGCAGCAGCAGCAGCTCCAGCAGCAGGCGGCGGCGACGCAGCTCCAGCAGAAGAAAAAGACGCATTTGATGTTGTTCTTAAAGAAGCTGGTGCAAATAAGATTGCAGTTATTAAAGAAGTTAGAACTATTACAGGTTTGGGTCTTAAAGAAGCTAAAGATCTTGTTGAAGCAGCTCCAAAAGCAATCCTTGAAGGTGCAAAACCAGACGCTGCAAACGAAGCAAAAGCTGCTCTTGAAGCTGCTGGCGCATCTGTAGAACTCAAGTAGTAACAATATAAGCACTCACGATCGGTGGGCAGTGACGTTTTCGCAAGCACTGTCCGCATGATTATATAGTGCTGTTGGGATTAAATCGTCTTTTCGGCGATTTATTCTTACCCCATACTTCCGCTTTGCGTGAATGTATGGTATTGCACTAGAGTGTCTAGTAACCCTTGTTCTCACCAGAAAAATTTGTCAACCCATTTATTATTCAAATAACACTTTGAGTGTCGTTTGACCTTTATTTTGCAGGCTTACTGACTTTTCGTAATGAGAATTTAGAGTTAAAATTATAACCGTGCGAACTGCCAAGGAGTTCTAATTGCCACTTTTAGCCCAGCGTGAAAGATATTCATTTTCTAAAATCGAAGAAGTTCTACCAATACCAAACCTTCTAGATATACAAACTTTAAGTTACAGATGGTTTATTGACCACGGTATCGGCCAAGTACTTTCAGATATATCCCCGATCGAAGATTTCTCAGGACAATTACGTCTAGAACTTACAGATCATGTTTTTGATCCACCGAAATATACTGAAGAAGAATGTCGCGAACGCGATATGACTTATGCTCGTCCACTTTTCGTGACAGCTCGTTTCTTAAACGCAGGTACTGGTGAAATTAAAGAACAAACAGTTTTCATGGGTGACTTCCCAACAATGACAGCAAGAGGTACCTTCATTGTTAACGGTACTGAACGTATTGTTGTGTCACAACTTATTCGAAGCCCAGGCGTTTACTTCGGAATGACCAAAGATAAGACCAATCCAGATAATGTTGTTTTTGATGCGAAAATAATTCCTGGTAGGGGTGCTTGGTTAGAATTTGAAGTTGACAAACGAGGTGTTGCTCACGTTCGTGTTGACCGAAAACGTAAAACACCAGTTACTATTTTCCTTAAAGCTCTTGGCTTTGGTGAAACTAACGAAGACATTGCGAAACTCTTTGTTGATCCTGTAACTAAAGAACCTTACGAAGTAATAATGAATACTTTGGCAAAAGATAATACAACAACAACAGATGAAGCATTTTTAGATCTGTATAAAAAATTACGTCCAGGTGAGCCGCCAACAGTTGAAGGTTCAAAAAACCTTGTTGAAGCATTATTCTTTAATTCAAAACGGTATGATCTTGCACGTGTCGGTCGTCATAAAGTTTCTAAAAAACTTAGTGATGAATATCGTGTACTTTCAAGTACTTTAAAGAAACTTGACTTGGATGTTCCAGTTGAAAACCCAAGTGACGATTACGAAGAGTACACACTTACTCGTACAGATATATTGGCTACAATTTCGTATCTAATACGTTTGCATGCAAATGAAATGCCAGTAGATCCAAAACATCCTGGTTATTTCCCCGACGACATCGACCACTTCGGAAACCGTCGTATTCGTTCCGTTGGTGAATTGATTATGAACCAAGTTCGTGTTGGTCTATCTCGTATGGAACGTGTTGTTCGAGAACGAATGACTACTCAGGATTCTGAAGCAATCACTCCGCAAACACTTATTAATATACGTCCAATAGTTGCTTCGATGAAAGAATTTTTTGGTTCTTCTCAACTCAGCCAATTCATGGACCAAACAAATCCAATTTCAGGTCTAACTCACAAGCGTCGTTTATCTGCACTTGGACCTGGTGGTCTATCTCGTGAACGTGCAGGTTTCGAAGTTCGAGACGTTCACCCCTCTCACTATGGTCGTATGTGTCCTATTGAAACTCCAGAAGGTCCAAACATTGGTCTTATTGGATATCTTTCATCCTTCGCTCGTATTAACGCTTATGGTTTTATTGAGACACCATATCGTCGGGTTAAGAATGGTATTGTTACAAAAGACATCGATTATCTAAGTGCTGATGATGAAGATCGTTATGTTATTGCTCAGGCAAATGCGAAACTTGGAGATAAATTAGAGTTCACTGATCCTCGAGTTTTGGTTCGTGCTGGTCGTGGTGAAGTTGCTTTCGTACCACCAGAAGAAATTCATTATATGGATGTTTCTCCAAAACAAATGGTTTCAATTGCTACTGCTCTTATTCCATTCCTTGAACACGATGATGCAAACCGCGCGCTCATGGGTGCGAACATGCAACGTCAAGCTGTTCCACTTATTCGTGCTGATGCTCCTATTGTTGGTACTGGTATGGAAGCACGATGTGCTCAAGATGCTGGTGATGTTTTGCTTGCTGAAAATGACGGTAGCGTTATTGAAGTTAGCGCATCAACAATAACTATTGATTATGCAGAAACTGGACGAAAGACACATCCTTTGTTTAAGTTCCGTCGTTCTAATCAAGGTACTTGTATCAATCAAAAACCAATTATTTCACAAGGCCAACAAATCAAAAAAGGCCAAGTACTTGCTGATGGTTCTTCAACAGATCAAGGTGAACTTGCTCTAGGTAAAAACTTAACTATAGCTTTCATGCCTTGGAACGGCTGTAACTTTGAGGACGCGATTGTTCTTAACCAACGTTTAGTTCGTGATGACGTTTTAACTTCAATTCATATAGATGAACATGAAATTGACGCACGTGATACAAAACTAGGTTCAGAAGAAATCACTCGTGATATTCCTAACCTTGCAGATGACGTTATGCGTGATTTGGATGAACGTGGTATTGTTCGCGTTGGTGCAGAGGTTCGCTCTGGAGATATCTTGGTCGGAAAAGTAACACCTAAAGGTGAAACTGAACTTACACCTGAAGAAAGACTACTACGCGCGATTTTCGGTGAGAAAGCTCGCGAAGTTAGAGACACTTCTCTAAAAGTTCCACACGGTGAAACTGGAAAAGTTATCGACGTTAAAGTTTTCTCTAGAGAAAACGGTGATGAACTACCACCTGGTGTTAATCAACTAGTTCGTGTTTATGTTGCACAAAAACGTAAAATCCAAGAAGGTGATAAGCTTGCTGGACGACACGGTAACAAAGGTGTTATCTCAAAAATTCTTCCAGAAGAAGACATGCCATTCATGGCTGACGGTACTCCTGTAGATATTATTCTTAACCCTCTTGGTGTTCCTTCTCGAATGAATATTGGACAGGTTTTAGAATGTCACCTTGGTTATGTTGCAACTCACGGTTGGTCAAAAACACAGCCGCGTGAAAAATACACTCGTAAAACACGACCAAATGCAAACGTTGCTACTTATGTTTCAACTCCTGTTTTCGATGGTGCTCATTGGGATCTAGAAGATGCTGCTGGTACTGCTGAAGAAACTATTCAAAACCTATACCAAGACATGCGACCTGACGGTATGCATGGTGAACGTCTTGTTGGCGTAGATGGTAAAGCATGGTTATATGATGGCCGTACTGGTGAAAGATTTGATAACCCAATCATGGTTGGTGTTATGTATATTCTGAAATTGAGCCATATGGTTGACGATAAAATTCATGCTCGTTCAACTGGTCCTTACTCTATGATTACGCAACAACCACTCGGTGGTAAAGCACAATTCGGTGGCCAGAGATTCGGTGAGATGGAAGTTTGGGCTCTTGAAGCTTACGGTGCTGCTTATGCTCTACAAGAAATTTTGACTATAAAGTCAGACGATGTTCTTGGACGCGTAAAAGTATACGAAGCTATTGTAAAGGGTGAAAACATTCCTGAACCTGGTATCCCAGAAAGTTTCAAAGTTCTTATTAAAGAAATGCAATCATTGTGCTTGGACGTAAAAGTTCTTAACGGTGATGGTAATGAAATTACTATTGGTGACTCAGAAGAAGAAGCATCTCGTACTGCACACATGATGGGTATTAATTTAACTCGTCATGAAAAAGGTGAAGACGAAGATGATGTTCCAGCATCTGCTCACGCCCGTATTTAATAATCTCTAAGGGTTAAACCCTCCTAGAAGCTCCAAGAAGGAAAAAAATGATTGACGTAAATGAGTCACAACGCCTTACTATCTCACTAGCGACTGCTGAGCAAATCCGCTCATGGTCGAACGGTGAGGTAAAAAAACCTGAAACGATTAATTATCGTACTCTTAAACCAGAGAAAGACGGATTGTTCTGTGAGAAAATTTTTGGTCCTACAAAGGACTGGGAATGTGCTTGTGGTAAATACAAACGTGTTCGTTTCAAGGGTATCATTTGTGAGCGTTGTGGTGTTGAAGTAACTCGTTCAAAAGTTCGTCGTGAACGTATGGGTCACCTCGACTTAGCTGCTCCTGTAACTCATATTTGGTATTTTAAAGGTGTTCCTTCTCGTTTGGGTTATCTTGTAGATATTGCTCCTAAACTTCTTGAAAAAGTTATTTATTTTGCTTCACATTTGGTTGTTCATGTTGATGAAGAAAAACGTCACAATGATCTTGCTTCACTCGAAACTGAATTAAATGAAGAGAGAAAAGAATTAGAACAAGAACGTGATGTTGCTATCAATGCTCGTTTCGTTGAACTTGAAACTGATCTAGCTGCAGCTGAAAAGCGTGGTGCGAAAAAAGCTGAGCTTGATAAAATTCGTAAAATTGCTGAAAAAGAAATAGAAGATCTTCGTGAAGAAAAAGATGGCGAAATTGATGCTCTTAGAGAAGTATGGGATCTATTTCGTTCCTTAACACCACGTCAACTTATTGAAGATGGTCCAATCTGGCGCGAACTTCGTGACCGTTTCGAAGACTATTTTGTTGGTGGAATGGGTGCACAAGCGGTTAAAGATTTTATTGATCGTATGGATCTTGATCTTGAAGAAGAAATGCTTAAAGACACAATTGCTACAGGTAAAGGTATGCGAAAAGCGCGTGCTATTAAACGCTTGAAAGTTATTGCATCTTTTAACAAACGTGACGAAAATGGTCAACGCATAAATAATCCTGATGGAATGATACTTACTGTAATTCCAGTTATACCTCCAGATTTACGACCTATGGTCCAACTCGATGGTGGGCGTTTTGCTACATCAGACTTAAATGATTTGTACCGTCGTGTTATTAACCGTAACAATCGTCTGCAACGTTTGCTTGATCTAGAAGCTCCAGAAATTATTATTAATAATGAGAAGCGAATGCTTCAAGAAGCTGTAGATGCGCTATTCGATAATGGTCGTCGTGGTCGTCCTGTTGCTGGACCTGGCGGACGTGCTTTGAAATCTTTGAGCGATATGCTTAAAGGAAAACAAGGTCGTTTCCGTCAAAACTTGCTCGGAAAACGTGTTGACTATTCTGGTCGTTCTGTAATTGTTGTAGGTCCTCAATTAAAGCTTCATCAATGTGGTCTACCAAAACAAATGGCTTTGGAATTGTTCAAACCTTTCGTTATGAAACGTTTAGTTGATTTAGAACTTGCTCAAAATATTAAATCTGCAAAGAGAATGGTTGAAAGAAGCCGCCCACAAGTCTGGGACGTACTCGAAGAAACTATTCGCGAACATCCAGTATTCTTAAACCGTGCTCCGACACTTCATAGACTTGGTATTCAAGCTTTTGAGCCTCGTTTAGTTGAAGGAAAAGCTATTCAACTTCACCCACTTGTTTGTACAGCTTTCAATGCTGACTTCGACGGTGACCAGATGGCTGTTCACGTTCCTTTGTCTACTGAAGGACAAGCAGAAGCTCGTTTATTAATGTTGTCTGCACACAATATTTTGTCACCAGCTTCAGGTCGACCTTTGGCTCTTCCTACAATTGACATGATTATTGGAATGTATTATCTAACAGAACACCGTGAAGGTGCAATGGGCGAGGGAAGAATTTTCAGTTCGATTGATGAGGCATTCCTTGCTTATGACGATCGTCTACAATCAGGTGGATCATTCGAAGCTCTTTTGAGTAAGTCTCCAGGCTGGTCAAGCGATGGCAAAGAACGTTTAAGTATTCACGCGAACATTAAAGTTCGTATGGATGCACATCGTTTTCCAGAAACTGAATTTCCTATTCGTGATGAGAAAAATCCTGACGCAATAGTTTTACGTCGATATGAGCCAACAGATACTAAACCTGCACAGGTTATGGTTGAGACAACACTTGGACGTATAGTGTTTAACAATTGTTTCCCTGATGGTTTCCCATTCCATCATATGACTTTCCGTAAAAAAGATCTTACAGATATTTGTTCATTATTGGTTGAAAGATTTAACCGCAAAGATGTTGCTAATTCACTAGATAATCTAAAAGATGCAGGATTTAAATATGCTACATCTGCTGGTATTACAATTTCTATTGATGATGTTGCAACTCCTAGCGAAAAAGCTGACCTTTTAAATAAATATGAAGGTGAAGCTGCCAAAGTTGAACAACAGTACAATAGAGGTATTATCACTGATGAAGAACGTCGTGGTAAAGAAATCGAAATCTGGACTGAAGCTACTGATCGTATTAAGGATGCTCTTCAAGCAGAGATGCTTACAAAGCCATTCAATCCAATTCAGATGATGTTAAGTTCTGGAGCTCGTGGTAACGTGATGCAACTTCGACAAATTGCAGGTATGCGTGGTCTTGTGGCTAACCCTCGTGGTGAAATTATTCCACGCCCTATCAAGTCCAACTTCCGTGAAGGTTTGAGTGTTCTTGAATATTTCATTTCTACTCACGGTGCTCGTAAAGGTTTGGCCGATACTGCACTTCGTACTGCTGACTCTGGTTATTTGACTCGTCGTCTAGTTGACGTTTCACAAGAACTTATTGTTCGTGAAGAAGATTGTTCTTCTGCTCGAGGTGTTTGGGTTGAAGATGTTAATCCTGATAGTGATTATGTTCGTTTCTTAGAAAATAAATTGATGCACCGTACTTTGGCTGATGACATTAAAATGTCTGATGGCAGCGTTATGGAACGAAATCAAATGATTCGCGAAACAGAATTAAACATTCTTTTAGCTGATTCAAAAGTTGATCGTGTCCGTGTTCGTTCAGTATTAACTTGTGACACGCTTAATGGTGTTTGTCGAAATTGTTATGGTGCTATGTTGGCATCAGGCAAGCTTGTTGAACTTGGTGAAGCAGTCGGTATTATTGCTGCACAATCAATTGGTGAACCTGGAACACAGCTAACTATGCGTACTTTCCATACTGGTGGTGTTGCTGGAGACGATATTACTCACGGTCTTCCTCGTGTTGTTGAACTTTTCGAAGCTCGTACACCTAAAGGTAAAGCTGCTCTTGCACTTGAATCTGGTGTTGCTCGCATTGGTGAAAATGATAAGGGCGAGAAAGTCGTTAGCATTATTACTGACAAGGGTGAAGAAATTGACCATGTTGTTTCTCGTCGTGCTACTTTAACAGTTCAAGATGGTGACGAAGTAACAGCTGGTGATCGTCTAACTGGTGATCATAAAACTCCTCTTGATCCAAAAGAAATTTTGGCGATTAAGGGTGTTCGTGAAGCTCAACTTTACCTCTCTGACGAAGTACAAAAAGTGTATCGTGAACAAGGTGTTTCTATTCATGATAAGCATGTTGAAGTTATTGTACGACAAATGTTACGTCGTGTTATGGTTTCTGAACAGGGAGATTCACAATTCCTACCTGGTTCAAAAATTGATTCACGTGTCTTCGGTGATGTTAACCGTCATTTAGTTGAGCAAGGTTTGAAACCATCTGAAGGACGACCTGAACTTATGGGTATCACTAAAGCCTCTTTGGCTACTGACTCATGGATGTCAGCTGCATCTTTCCAAGAAACAACCCGTGTTCTTACTGAAGCTGCAATTGATGGTCGAAGCGACTCACTAGTTGGACTTAAAGAGAATGTTATTATTGGTAAACTTATTCCAGCTGGAACAGGTATGGCAATGTATAACGATATTCGTACTGAAGCTCCAAACTATACTCCAATGGCATTCTGGTCTGCAGATGATGAAGATGCAGATCTTGATTTGGCTGATCGTTTGCGCGCATCACTTGAAGGTAGTGGAGGCCAAACTGGTTATTCTGCTTCACCTAGCGATGTTGCAAGTTTCATGTCAATGGGTAATACAGCAACTGCAGTATTAGAAACTCCAGAAACTATTGTTGAAGAGACTGTTGTTGAAGGTAATTCTGATGTTTCGGCTGAAGAATCTTCTGATGTTATTAATGATGCTTCAACGCAAGAATCTGATGTAACTTCTAGTGAAACAGAAGGATCTCACAAAACAAACTAATCCAGGAATCCGTGTTGGCTGTCACAGATGTTAGTACTAACACAAATCGACACAAACAAAAAAATAATTCAGGGTCTCACTTCGGTGGGGCCCTTTTTATTTTAAAACCAGTTATTTAAAAACCATTTAATCATATATTACAAATCTTTTACTAGTGCTTGCTCTGTATAGTTATTAAATATGCTCTATAGAAAGATGGCTCTAGTAGCACTGGTTTATTTTAGCCTTGTTAGGAAGATACTGATCCCATATTATTGATTGACAACTACTAAGGGAACTTGAAGGATTAACTGAATTCGCATCATTATTCTTAACATCAAAAGTGAGAAGTACCGCATTTGAATACTTTGCTCCTCGAGGAAACCCAGCGCCTATTGTACCAACACTAATTATCTTTGTCCCACTTTTAACTTCTGAACCATATAAATGTTTGCCACCATGAACTATTGTTTTTAGTTCGCCGATAAAAACTTTTGCAGCATCTTCGCTTGCAAAGAAACCAACCTCTGGTTTATCATTCGCATTAATACCACTATATTTTTCTTTGAACTTTTCCAATTCCTGTTCAGCATATTTCTTGTTTGCCTCATGATAGTCATCGCTACATTTAGTATCAACATGACAAAAATCATCTAAGGCATAAATATTGGGAAGTTCTTCCACTTCATTCCTTGTCAAATCGCCAATGCCTAGCTTCTCTAATTCTGTTTTAAAATTAGAAGTATCATGATTGCCAGTTAGTCCATATAAGGGAAACCGACCACCATCAGAAGTGCAGTTTTGTTTAGCATCGTAACTTTTGCATTTGAAAATAGAATTATATCCAGAAAATGTCACATCGCCTATCTTGATTCCACTCAAAGAATCTATTTCAAATTGTGCTCCAGTGTTAAGAAAATCGCCCAATAGTATTGAACCATCGGCATTTGAAGCACGTAAAAGGTTTTGTAAAGTTAGTGGTGTACTCGGAAGATTATGTGAGTCAGAAGCAATAATAAATGATACTTGTTTACTTTCTTGAGTACCTAGTTCTTTTGAACCTTTGCGCAATGACTTTTCTAGTTCGGTAACTCGCTTTAATTCCTTATTGATTTCGGTATTGATTGTTTCAAAATTTGCGGCAGATTTAGAAGTACCTGTCAAAATATATTCATCAATAGGTGCAGCAATTACGCTCTCGATTCGTTTTGTGATATTTTTGTCATGGGAAAGATGATAAACGTTTAACCCAAAAAATAAAATACTAATCAAAACACCAGTTAGAAACGACAATATAATCGTCTTTTTTGAAAGTGGCTTCACGTCTAGAGATTTGTTGATGCTACGTTTGATTTTTTCGAAAATAACAGCACTTAAAATATAAGCGCTCGCAAAACCAAGCGAGAAAATAAGGATATATTTTGCCAATAATTTATAAACAAGCACCATTCCTTTATTCTGGTATAAATCTTGAAGTCTTTGAAGTGCAAGCGCTTTAGTCGGTTCTTTTTTGTTCTTGTCGGGTCGATAGATAGATTTGAAATCCTCAATCGCTTTAGGGTAATCACTATTCTTGATAAGTTTCACATCAATATTTGTAGCGATCCCTCTAGAATCAGCGATATGCTCGCCAAGTAATCTTGCGGAAGAACCAGCTGAAACGTTAAATTGCAGGCTGAAACCCACTATCCTTATCGATTCACTAGGTTCTATAGCACTAAGCACACCAGCCCCACCAGCAATGCTAATCGTGAGGAAAGTCAGAAGAATGAGGGATTTTTTGAGAAAAAATATTTTTTTAGAAGTCATTTGAATTAATTTTACCATGCTTTATCATAAGAAATGATTGGAATTAATTAAAAAATTTTTACTTAGATGAAATATCATTTAAGTAAAAAAAATTGGGCCTTAAGGTTAGACCCAATTATTAATATAAAACTATTTATAGATATTTATTTATTTATTTATTTATTCTTTTTGCTAAAAGCTGCAATAGCTGCAAGTAAAGCAACTGCACCAAGTCCAATACCTACATATCCAACAGTATTGCTTGATGATTCGTCATCTGAATCATCGTCATCTGATTCGTCTGAATTGTCTGCTGATTTCTTTTCGTTTTTAGCATCATGTGTTGAAGCCATTGCATCATCACTTGAAGCTTTAGTTAACGTAAGTACAGGTGCAGGATGTTCTGCTTCTTTTCCATCGGCTAATGGTTCATCAATCCATCTAGAAATAACTCCATTTGAATAAGTTTGGATTGTTTTAAAACTTATTGAATCAACTGTACTTGGTAGTACTCCCATTGATACTGTAAATTGATCAAATTCTCCAGGCTTGATTTCGCCACCTGACCAAGTAATTTTTGAAACTACTTCTTTGATTTCACCATGTTTTCCTTTAACAGGTGGATCCAATTTTGTTTTTTCAACTTCATATGTCCAACCAGCTTTTGGTTGAACTGAAACATATCCCATATGTGCATCAACGGGGATTGCTACTTCAAGTTTTACAGTATTCGCATCTGCTTCTTCATTGGGTACTTTAAAATTGAAAACGCCAAAGCTTCCTTGTTCTGCAGTATTTGGACCAACGCCAACATGTGCTGAAGCGGGAAGGCTCATTACCCCCAGTGTTGCGACAACTAGTGTCATAAGTGATAGAAGCTTTCCAAACTTCGTTATTGTATTTTTCATTGATAATACCTTTCTATTCGTATATATAAGTAGTCACAAATTTCTTAGAAAAAGTTCCATAAATATGAATATTTTTAATTATTTTTTTAATTTTGAGAAATTTACAACGCGCATAGCTATTAGCCAGACAACAATTGGTGGAATTAACTTCGTCAAATGTTCAGTTTCTCCAGCCAATGCTGTTCGTCCGCTAATAACATCAATAATTGATGTTGCTATAAAACCAAGCATTGCAACAACAATTATAACTAGAAGTCCACGTGCACGTGCAGGCCTAAAAGCGATTACGAACAATGCACTTGCGTAAGCCAAAGTATAAGCTCCAAGGTGAGCGTATACATGGGGTGTCGCGCTCTTTCCCGGATTTATAATGTTATAAATACCTTGAAATGATTCAATACAAGCCAAAATCAATAACAATATTTGTAAGGGAACAAGAGATTCATCTCTAGCGTCAAATATGCCAAATATTATCCGAGTGTTATTCGATTTCACTTTACTAGCCGGTAGCTGTGTGACATTATCTGTATTTTTGGAATCTTTTTCATCATTTATGTTCACACAGTAATGCTAGGTCAATACCAACTCAGATAACATGCTTATATGAAATTAAAGGTATCTACTTTAAAAGCTAAGAAGTTACCTTTACCTATTCTCATTGAGGCTGCACGTTATGGTGACAGCAATGCTTATGAGGAACTTCTAACGAGAAGTTATCAAAGTGTCTATAAATATTGTTGCACAATGGGCTCGATAGACGATGCTCTAGATCTAACCCAAGAAACTTATGTACGCGCATTAAAACAGAAAAATATAGCATGCGATATAAAGAGTGTAGAAGGATTTATGATACATATTGCTCGATATGTTTGTTGTGACTATGTACGCGAGCGAGTTAAGACCAGATCACTTACTGAAAAATGTATGAAGCAGCCTCAAAATGATTTATTTGATGATTATGACTTTATTGATGATGAGATCTGTGAAGAAAGTTTAGTTAATATTTCTAGTGATCATCGTGAAGCTTTTGTGTTAACACAAATTCTTAAATTTCCGTATGAAGAAAGCGCATTAATACTGAACATCCCCGTCGGTACTATTAGATCTAGAGTCTCACGAGCACGTGAAACTCTAAGTAGAAACTATAAAGACAATATTATTTAAGATATCATCAAATTTATATTGTAATTAACTCTTTCTTGCGAGCCATAAATTTTGATATGCCTAAACCAAATATAAGAAGCATTAGCGGAGTTAATAAATCTATATTTTTTCCAGTCTTAGGTAGTGTAGTGATACCGGCTGAATTTACTGTTCCAGTATTTCCAGAACCATCGGTACTTGCAGTTACAGCAGCAAATCTAATTGTATTAATACCCAAAACTTGTGTGCCGTTTTGTACTGCAGATAGATCTTCAACAGTAGATGGGTCTATAGTCAAAGTAGTAGTACCACCAAGAGTCATCCCAGTTACGTGTACGGTCCAAGAGTTTGAAGAGTTTTGTGCAAACGAAGATACGTGGCCTCCACCGGTAACAATAACTTTGTCAGAAGTAAATGAAGGACCATATATTTCTTTATTGAAACTTATATCAAAACATGCATCATCAACAGTGGTTACTTCACCTTGTCCTGCACATGGGGTAAACGTAGGGACTAATGCACTTGCATCATATGTTAGATGCATAATGTTATTTATTGGCACTGCAAAGAAATCTTTTCCTGTGAACTCTGCGAAAAAAAACTTGCCCGTATCTCCATCATTGCCGACTGCAACTCCTACAACTTCTGTATCTCCTGAAGCAAAACTGTCGCTTGCTGACATATTTAACTGGAATGAAAATGATGTATTTGAAGCAAAAGTATTGTCAACTAGATCAAATGCACAATGCATAACATAACCAGAATATTTAGATAGATCGATATTAAAATATGATCCAATTGCCTGAACGTCACCAAAATTTTCACACGGACCGTTACCGCCAATGTCGCCTAGCGATAGATTATCTCCAGTATTTAAGTCTGTGAGACTTGTATAGTTGGCGCCTGCAGGCATTATAAAATAGAATCCAGGTTCATTATCTGAACTCGTTGCATCATAGTCGCCTGATCCAATATTGGACAAAGTTATTTCATAGCTAACATTTGCTCCCGCTGAAATTGTACCTGAAGTCAATAGTCGAGTTGATAAAGCAAGATCAGGGTCAGCAATGACACTATATTGTACTCCACCATCTGAACCATCATTATTCGATGGGTTAGGATCAATATTTGCTGAAGAATCTTCTAGCATGCTACTGGTAATACTTGGGTTAAAAGTTATAACGCTTCCAATGTTGGTAGTTGGATTGCCGATGAAAACTATCTTGAGGCATTCTTGTTGGTCATTAATATCGTTTGGGTCTTGACCACCTAATATCCCGCTCCAAATACCTTGATCAGTTATGCTACCAATATCTTGTGCATTGCCCATTGCAGTTAAGACACTTAGGTCAGTTGGCGTATAATTTGTGTAGGGAAGATCTAGCGTTACAGAAGTTACTGGTGTTGGTCCTGCGTTACAAACGTGGAATTCAAGCGTTCTACCATAGTTTGTAATATAGCTACTCACTGTTAAATCAGTTGGCGTATCTGCTGCAAATGCCCCGCTAACAAATCCAGCTTGCATGCCTAATGTTACGACTAACATTGCAAGAATGCTTGTTAATCCTTTTTTGTATTTTTTCATAGTTACTCCTAAACCTTGAATTTAAGTCGGCAAAAATAGCATATTTCTTAATAAATAATATGATTTAATATAAAAAAAATAGCTTTAAACTGTCATTAAATGAATATGGTGAATACTGCGAAGATCTAAGTAGTAATTGGTGTTAAGAATGTCAAAGTTAAGTCGAAATATAATTATGTCACACGGAAATGGTCGTAAGTCGAACCCCTTCTATGAACGAGTTAAAGATATCATCGAATTATATTATGAACTCGATGTATTCGAACATATTTTTGGTACAGCAATTTTACCAATATACAAAGGTACAGATACTGAAATACAATTACTTGATACTCGAAGAAAAGTATTTATGAACTTGTCGGAAAGAATTGAACGAATTGTTTCTGGCAAACTTGAATATACTGAGTCGTTATTAGGATTAGCTAAAAACCTCTTGGCAAAAAAAGCTGAGAATCCTGAAACAAATAGAAGCATGAGTAATGAAGAATTTCTCAAGACTTTAAGTTCTGAACAACATAATGCCTTTAATAAAGTTATTCAAACATATGTTGAAATTAGCGAAAGACTAACAGATGTGATTAGAGTCCTTGGAGAGTCACCAAGTTTAAGTGAACCTATCTCACTCGATATAGTTTTAGAAAATATTGATGAGTTTATTGGATTAATTGCTGATTTAAAAAAAGTTGTTCCTGGGATAGTTCAAGCGCCAATGGGTGCGCTGATTAACGAATATAACCGATTGATGGAACAATCGCCTTTAAATTTAGGGTTAACTGATTGATGGTTTAGTGTTATCTCATATGATCGTGTTTTTAAAACAGCAATGTTCTAAAAACAATAAATCTATATTTGACGAAAGATACTATTCTATTCCAAATTTGAACGTAACATCCAAGCTGTTTTTTCATGCTCTGTTAAACGTTGAGTAAGTATATCTTGTGTTACTTCGTCACCAGATTTTTCTGCATGTGTCATTGCTTCACGTATTGTTTTAGCAACAGTTTCGTGGCCCTCGACTAGTTCTTTTATCATATCCATAGCTTTAGGATTATCAACAGCTTCTTTTATTGAAGTCAACATCGAAAATTCATTGTAGCTACCTGGTGAGAATGATCCTAAAGCTCTTATTCTTTCAGCAATTAGATCTGTTGCTAACCAAAGCTCATTATATTGAATTTCAAATGTTGCATGTAAAGCTGAGAACATTGGGCCAGTTACATTCCAATGAAATTTATGTGTTTTTAGATAAAGGGTGAAAGTATCTGCCAGTACTTTACTGAGCCCTTCTGAGATTTCTGTTCTGTCTGTTTTAGAAATATTTGTATCTATTTGCATATCTTTCTCCTTGTCTATCTTACAATCGAGACTAGTACATAAATATAAATATAGAAAATTCAATAAAAAATACAAAATATGCATAGTTATTATTGTTGTGATAGGTTTAACTTATGACATTAAATGTAGGAACAAAAGCGCCAGATATAGATTATATAACTCCCGATGGAGAAGAAACGTCAATAATAAAAGGCGGTAAAGAAACATGGGTTATATTCATACCATTTGCATTCACAGGTGTATGCACTTCTGAACTTTGCGATATTCGTGATAATCCAAATAATTATTTAACAACGCAAAGAGATGTAGTTTTAGTTTCGTGTGACAGTGCACCTTCACAAATAGCCTGGGTTGAGATGAACGGGTTTAAAGGCTCAATGGTTAGCGATTTTTATCCGCATGGCCTAATTTCAAAAAATTATGATAACTTTAATGAAGATTTAGGTTGTTCAAATCGTACGTCTTATCTTGTCGGCACCAACGGAGACATTTTGAAAGTACTTGAAGCTGAAGAATTGGGTAAGCAAAGAGATTTAACTCAATACGCATAAAGTATTTATTTCATTGAAAATAATTAATTTTAGTTTTGCCTAATTTGTGTATTGGTTGTAGCATCTTGCATGACTAGGAGGTTGCAATGTCAAAACCTATATTTTCTGAAACTAAATCTCACAAGCCGTATTATATAATTGCATTTATTTTTGTAGTCATCGGAGCAATTTATTTTTTAGTTTTTCAAAACGATACCAGTAATGTACAAAAATCAACAGAGTCAAGAATAGTTAGCTCTAATGTTCCAACGTTAAAGACTGAAACCATTGTTGGTGGTCTTGTCAATGTTTGGGATATAGGTTTTTTACCTAATGGCACTATGTTATACACAGAACGACCCGGACGTTTAAGTGCCTTTAAAGATGGAAAATCAAGAGTTATACAAAAAGTTTCAAAAGTATTTGCTGAAGGCGAGGGCGGTTTATTGGGATTAGCTATCGACACTAAGTATTCAGAAAACTCAAATATTTTTGTTTGTTATGATGGAAAAGTTGGTGACAAGCTTAATGTGAAAGTTAAGAGAATAAAATTAGATTATGAATTAAAAGTTGTTGAAGATAAAGATATTATTACAGATATTCCAGCCAATGAGAGCGGTAGGCATTCTGGTTGTCGAATACGTATGGATAATGAAGAGCATCTTTGGGTCGGTGCTGGCGATACAGCAAGTTCTGGTATCTCGCAAAATCATAAGTCGCTAGGTGGAAAAATGTTGCGTGTTGATAGAGATGGTAAAGGTGTAGAAGGAAATATGGGTGGAGATTTTGATCCACGGATATTTAACTTCGGTCATCGTAACCTCCAAGGTATTGCTTTATTCAATAAGCCCATAGATGGTGTTTATGGATACTCCGCGGAACATGGGACTGATGTAGATGACGAGATTAATCTTTTAATTAAAGGTAATTTTGGCTGGGATCCTGGACCCGGTTATGACGAAAATGTTCCAATGACTGATCTGAAAAAATATCCTGATGCAAAAAAGGCAATTTGGTCTTCTGGCGACTCTACTATTGCAGTTTCTGGTGCAACATTAATAGAAGGTGAACAATGGGGCTCTTATAATGGAGCATTGGCTGTTGCGGTGCTCAAAGATCAAAAATTGAATATTTATAGTATCGACAAAGGATATAAAGTTACTAATTTAGATTCAATATTAAAAGATTTTGGACGTTTACGTAGTGTTATACAAGGACCAGATGGCAATCTTTTTATAACTACTGATAATAACAAGAATGACAAAATCATAAAAATCATTCCAAAGTTGTAGAAATTTAAGCTCTATATCTAGCATTTCGGATTTAATTATAGAATTAATCTAAAATCTTGATATGTCAAATAATCCAAGAATACTTATCACGGGTGGTGCAGGTTTTATAGGTACAAACTTTGCTCATCTGATTGTTGAAAAATATCCTAATTATGAAATAGTAATTGTAGATAAATTAAACAAACAAGGTAGAAGAGAAAACCTTAAAGACATTGAAGACAAAATTGAATTTCATCATTTTGATCTAATACAAGAAGAGAAACTGCGACCTATTTTTGAAAAAGGTTTAGATTATATTGTACATTTTGCAGCAGAAACAAATGTTGATCGTTCTATTGAAGATCCCGATAGTTTTGTATCTAGTAACGTTGTAGCTACTAACATTTTATTGCGCATGGCACGTGACTTTAAAGTTAAACGTTTCCATCATGTTTCCACCGATGAAGTTTTTGGTGAGCTTTCACTTGATCCTAATGAAAAATTTAACGAAAATACTGCTTATGATCCGCGTAGTCCTTATTCTGCAACTAAAGCAGCAAGTGATCATTTAGTTCGCGCGTATGCTGCTACTTATGGAATGCATATTACCATTTCGAATTGTTCAAATAATTATGGTCCATATCAGGTGCCAGAAAATATTGTCCCATTGTTTTCGTTGTTTGCTTTAAACAATAAAGATTTAACAATTTATGGTGATGGAAAATCTGTGCGCGACTATCTATATGTACGAGATCACTGTGAGGCTATTGACCTTATTTTACATGAGGGCAAAGCAGGCGAAACTTATTGTGTAGGTGGCGGTTCCGAAAAAAATGGTATTGAAATTGCCGACGCTATTTTATTGGCACTACCTGAAACAAAATCAGAGAAGAAATTTGTGACTGATCGTCCAGGACATGATCTTCGTTACGCTATTGATCACTCAAAGCTCACACGCGAACTTGATTACAAGCCAAGCGTTACTTTTGAAGAAGGTTTAGCAAAAACCGTTGACTGGTATAAGGCCAACGAATGGTGGTGGGAGCCGATCATGGCCGACCTCTATGTTCCTGATTTTCTCAAGTAGGTAATGTTCTGAATTTAATATTAAAAAGATTCTTTGTAGATCATATTTATAATTCAAATAATATTTATTTGAATAAATTTGCTGTATACATCTTTCATATTTACCGACAGAAAAAAGTTGGTGTTGGTGCTACACAAAAGATAAGTGTCAATAATTTGACTGTGAAAGTTAACAATAAATTACCTCCTCTATCTTGGATATGTATATTAAAAGAGAGTGAATATAAATTTTTTGTTGGCAATAAAGTTGAATTTACTAATGATTGTTTAATTGAAGGCGCTTGGGATGGTGAATTTAAATCATATAATTTTTCTACTTCTGAATTTGTGTTTGGATCTGGTGCTGTCATAATTGATAATGAAATACAGTTTGTTCCACCTCGACATTGTGCAGAATCACTTTATGTCATAAGAAGAAAAGAAGATAATGAATTTTTTGTTTCTAATTCAATAAACTTTGTATTGGAGGAATCGAAAATCGACATTGAATCTAAACTCTTTGAATCTTTAACAAACGCGATTGAAGATACAATAGAACTAGCAACTCTAAATGGAATCGATCAAGCCAATCCAATAATTTTTGAAAATGATGAAATTATATTCTATCGAATTATGTTTTATAATTTTTCTATACGTCGAAATGAAAGTATAAAATTTCATCGTTTAAGCCCGAAACGCTATTTTAGAAATTTTAAACAATATAGAGAATTTGTAAAAAAGAAAACGTATCAAGTGTGTAGCAATGCAATGTCTAACGATAGAAAGTTTGTCTTCGAGCCTTTGACTTCGATATCAAAAGGATATGACTCAAGCACAACAGCTGTAATTGCAAACGAACTAGGTTATAAAAAAGCAATTACATTAGATGTAGAAGTTTGGAATATGGATGATTGTGGAGCCGTTATTGGCGAGAAATTAGGTATGGATGTAGAGAGAATTAAACATATTATGTCAGATCAAATTGAAAATTTAAATATTGAAGTGTCTGATGATCTAGCTGAAAATTCATACGAATTTATTGCAACAGTAGGATCTGGCGACGATATAACATTCCTAGTGTTTGAACCATATATTAAAGACAAGATCTTCATATCTGGTGTATATGGAGATATCGTTTGGGAAAAACAATCTAAATTAACCTCAGGTTTACCTAAAAACGGAATTGTAGGAAAAAGTACAACAGAATTTCGATTGCGAGTTGGATATTTTCACCTCCCCTTGCCAAGTATTGGGGCACGGTTCAGTGCGCCAATAGTAAAACTTTCCAATTCAAAAGAAACCGAAGGTTATAGCGTAGGTGGTTCATATGATAGACCAATTCCTAGAAAAATTATTGAAGATGCTGGTATACCAAGATCTGAATTTGGAACCAATAAATGTGCAACATCACCTAATATATTAAATCGTAAGGAGATATTTAAAACAGCTGTGAATGTAATCCGTCAAAGATACAATTAGATTTTTATTTTTTTTATTATTCTTTTAATTTTTCCGATAATTTTTTCTGATAATGAATTTAATTTATTATTGAGTTCGTAGATTTCTTTATCTCTATCTTTTAATACTGAATCTACGCGCTCTATTTCTTCTTCAAGGACCTTATTTCTTTGCAATAATTCAACAATTTTGGTTTCTAGGTTAATTTTTGTTTGAGACTGATCTGGTGAATGTTGTCGGTATTCTAGGGTCTCGGCATTAACATGGACAGGTAAACCGCCTGCAAAAACTATTCTTCTAAATAAGTCAAAATCTTCCGGGATCCCATTGTCCTGGTATCCTCCTACTTTTTGATACCAATCCCTTCGATAAATTGATGAACCGTGCATAAAATTTGTTGTCTCAAGTCTTTTTATATTTTCATCACTAGGTTCAGGAAATACCCAACTATAACTACCATCGTTATTGTTTTTAGCATTTGTGGTCTCTGCAAGTAGGCAAGCACGTGGGCCGAATATTGTAATATCACAATATAGTATTGCTGCTTCAGTATCTTTAGATATTGCTTTTTTATACTCTTCAACAAAAGTCTTTTTAATTCTATTATCTGCCCCAACGAAAACAATATAATCAGATGTTGAAGCCTTTATTGCTTTATTGAAATTGTCTACTATGCCTAAATTTTTACGATTTCGGATGATTTTAATTTGTTTATTGTTTTCAAATCTACTGAGTATTTCTAATGAATTATCGCTAGAACAATCATCAATAATGATTATCTCATCTGGGGTTACAGTTTGGTCTAATACTGAGTTAATACATTCCTCTAGAAATTCTCCATAGTTAAAATTGGGGATAATTAGACTGATCGTTACGGGTGTTAAGTTTCTCATAGTCAATGTTTGGCCAGTAGTATAGCAAATGGAATATTTATTGCTAATTGTAGAAGTTAGCCCTCAAATTACACTCAACTTGAGAATAGTTAGCTATCTAACGTAGAATATAATCCTTGTGTCGGCGTTGCTGAGCACGATTATCCAACAGGGTCCGTCCCTGCAATATCCAACAGGGTCCGTCCCTGCAAAATTTGGACATTCGAGCTAAGCCGTTCACATATGAGCTTGACCAACCGGCCAATGCTAAAAGCAAGTCATTAATAATGACAAAACATTGAGGAGCCTTAGTGCCAACAATTGAACAACTCGTTCGTAAAGGACGAAAAACAAAAACTACAAAATCTGTAGTTCCAGCTTTGAAGGGTTCACCACAACGACGTGGTGTTTGTACTCAAGTAAAAACTCTTACACCAAGAAAACCAAACTCTGCTCTTCGTAAAATTGCACGTGTACGTTTATCAACAGGTATAGAAGTAACAGCATATATTCCAGGTATCGGCCACAACCTCCAAGAGCACTCTATTGTTCTAGTTCGAGGTGGACGTGTAAAAGACTTACCAGGTGTTCGTTATAAAGTCGTTCGTGGAACACTTGACGCATCAGGAGTTGTAGGTCGTAAACAAGCACGAAGCCGCTATGGTGCTAAGAGAGAGAAGAAAGCATAATGCCACGTAAAGGACCAGCCCAAAGACGTGAACTATTACCAGATCCTATTTATAAGAGTGTCATAGTTCAACAATTAATTAACCGAATCCTTCAACAAGGAAAAAAATCTATTGCTTCAAAAATTGTTTATGATGCACTTGAAATTGTTAAAACTAAAAAGACCGATGGCGATGAAGCAGGAGATCCGGTTGCAGTTTTGAAAAAAGCAATTGAAAATGTTCGTCCCGCACTCGAGGTTAGATCTCGACGTGTTGGTGGTGCAACATATCAAGTACCAGTTGAAGTAAAACCAAGAAGAGCAACAACATTAGCTGTGCGTTGGGTAGTAATTCACTCACGTAAAAGACGCGAAAAGTCAATGGCAGAGCGTTTAGCGCAAGAATTGATCGATGCATCAAACGGTGTTGGTACTTCAATTAAGAAACGTGAAGATCTGCAAAAAATGGCTGAAGCCAACAAAGCTTTCGCTCATTTCCGCTGGTAAACCTTTTTCTATAGCGATGGGTTGATTTACGCTCAATATATGAGCACTAATCAACCCATCGCTTTTTTGTTGTCACAATCTTGTTGTAATATTTAGATAACTTCCTTTTGTATTAAAGGAGATCCATGTCTAATCTAGAAACAGCAATTCATTTAGCTACCAAACAGCACGGTGTATTTTCAATCCTGCAACTGAAAAAGATTGGAATCCCTTCTGGTTCTATTCAAACTATGGTACAAAAAGATATTTTTAAAAAGTTGACTATTGGGGTCTATACAGTCGATGGTAGTGGTACCTCATGGCATGAAAGTGCGATGGCGTCTGTTTTGGGTGCTGGACCAAATGCAGCGCTCTCGCATGAATCTGCACTAATTAACTTAAAACTTTTGAAAGAAGATTTCATCTCCCTTCGAAAAGGCAAAATGATCCCATTTCATGTTACCCTTCCAAGAAGTAGTAGCCGACGTATTACATCTAGTATTCATAGGTCTATTTATAAGGATGAGTCAACTCTAAATGTGGTTGTTAATGCAATTCCCCAAGTTCCGATTGAAATTGCGCTTATAGAATCGGCACGCCATTTGCCAGAGCAATTTTTAAATTCTGTATTTGATGTTGCCATAAGAGAAAAGTTTACGACTGCCAAAAAAATTAAGGTCACACTAGATTTAATGTGGCCGGCACCTGGCAGGTCTAAAACTCGCGTGCAGGAAATCATAGGTGGTCATTTAGCGAATGTAAAAATAATTAAGTGTGCAGAAAGCGCATTAGAAGTGCGCATATTGAGAATAATTTCAGGCATGACAAATTGTAGAGTAAGCGCACAATTTCAAGTTCATATAAATGGCAATAGATATCGTCTAGACATTGCAATCCCTGATCAAAAGATAGCAATAGAAGTTGATGGATATGCTTTTCATTGTGGACGTGAAGCTTTTGATAATGATAAGAAACGCCAAAATGATTTAGTCTCAAACGGTTGGCGAGTTTTACGTTTTACAGCCACACAGACAAACGAAGAAATCAGGTTACAATTCAGAAAACTGCTTAGCGATGGGTCGATCGGCGCTCAATATATGAGCGTAAAACAGCCCATCGCATAAATACAAAAATGGTATTTATATGTTGTTAGAATATAATAATGCTACAAGATTTGTTAGACGAGAATATTAAATGGGTTGATAAGCAAAAGGCGCTTGATCCAGAATATTTTGAAAAACTATCAAAAGGTCAAGAACCAGAAATTATGTTGGTCGGTTGTTGCGACAGTCGATTTCCTTTTGAAGTAATTACGAATTCGATACCTGGAGATATTTTTGTACATAGAAATATTGCTAACCAGGTTAACCCTATTGACGAAGATGTTATTTCTTCTATCGAGTTTGCTGTAAAAGTTTTAGAGGTAAAACATATCGTTGTCTGTGGACATTACGAATGCGGTGGTGTGAAGGCTGGGATGGAACACGTAGATCTTCCTCATGTTAATTCACATATTGATTCCGTAAAAGAACTATTTGATAAAAGCAAAAGTGACTTATCTGAATTGTCTGAAGTAGACAAGTATAAAAAAATGGTTGAATTAAATGTTGAAATTCAATGCGGTAATCTAAGTAATTTAGATTTTGTAAAAGAAGCTACCGAATCAAAACAATTTCCACACATTCATGGATGGGTACTCGATCTAAGCAGTGGACTAATAAAAAACTTGAATGTCAACGACTATTCTTAATCTTAAATATAATGTATCTCGACTATTGCATAAAAGGTATTGACTGGTCTGTTTCTGGTTGTTGAGGATTCAACATCAAACCTATAGCCAAATATCCAACACGTTCATTTCCGGAGGGGAGTTCTTTGCCAGCTTCCACTGCAGCTGCATATAAGGACATGCTCACAACAATACGTTTTGCTGTTTCGCCTTCATCCCAAAGTTGACGAAGTAAACTACCCTCGGGTGGTGGTATTAATCCTTGATGATCAAAACTAACATTAATTTCTACGCTATAACCTGTGCCTGATGGAACGTAATTTATATCGTGGTTTATGGATTTAAAATATCGATCCAAGGCTTCACCATCTACAGCTTTTAGCATGTCGTAATTTAAGCCCCATGCTTCTTGTTCTCCACGACCTGCAAATTCCTGATTGTTTAGCAGACGATCATCAGGTCGAAAAGTTTGTTCAACATGCACTAATGAATGAGCAAGAATCATTCCATTCAATATTGGAGTATTAGGATCGTACTGTGGCAAAAAAATACAAGTAGGAAAGTGCTCTCTTCTTAGCTGGGTTACGTGTTCCACTGTTTCACCAATGTGTGAAAATTCTAGCGGTCGTTCTAATACGAAAAACGTTTTACCTGGCACCTCAATTTCGGGTAAATCAATTTTTACCATGTCTAGTGTATGACCTATTAATGCAAAGTCACGTGCATTAATTATTAACTCTTCAAGGCGATGTTTAATTGGAGAATTTGCAGGCATTAGTCTAAACAATGCTTCAGTATCTTCTACCCATTTCCTAAACGACATATATCCACTTTAGGGCATTTGCGGTTAATGCGCAACAAAAATTGTTAAGCAGACACAGAAAATCCGATTTTGCGAATATCAAAATCGGATTTTCTATATTAAATATAATTACTTGAGTAAACGAACTTTTTTTCGTCGTAGTGCAAGTCCCATTATAAGGAGAGATGCCCCAATAGCTACAAGCAACCCTGACTCAACTCCAGTATATGGAAGTGAACCTCTATCAGCTGTTGTACCCAGTACTTGTACCGGTATTACATCAGCTGGTCTAGTAACTACTGTACCAAGTACTCTTACGAGTGGTGTCGTTTCGTCGTCTGTGGCTTGGATCCCTTTGCTGTCACTTATATTTACTGTATTGAGGATTGTTGTGACTGTTGTTGGAGTGTCTGTATCTACAGTTATCGTAAACGTTACGCTTCCATCTTTACCAGCGGCTAGTTTGCCGATGGTGTAGACACAAGTTGCACCTGCTTTGCCTTCGTCTTCACATGTCCATGTGTCGTCACCGCTATATGTAGTGTTTGCTGGTACTGTTTCTGTTAGTACTACATTTTCGTCGTCACCATCACCGGTGTTTGCATAATTTATTGTATAAACGATATCGTCACCAGGACTAACGCTAACATCGTCATCTGTCTTATCTACGTTGATGTCAGGTGTTACTACGCGGATAGAGATAGTAGCAGTATCTGTTAACACACCTTTTTCATCACATATTTTATAAGTGTATGAGTCATTACCTCTATAATCTGCATTTGCAGTGTATGTAAATACGCCATCATCGAAAGTCACTTCACCATGTGCAGGTTGTGTAAACGAAGTGGCTGTACAAAGAGATAATTTTAGTCCTTCAGTGATTGTGTCATTACTATATATATCTGTAATGGTGATTGTCTTGGGTGTTTGACCATTAGTGGTACCCATGTTGTCATCAACTGCATCGATCGTTGCAGGGATGGTAACAGTTATTGTTGCGCTATCACAAGTCTTGGGTGTTACATCATTAAGACATATTGTATAAGTGAAAGTATCAGTTCCATAAAAACCGGTTTGTGGTTGATATTTAAAAGTGCCGTCACCATTATTCGTAACCGTTCCAGCATTTACAGAAGTAGAGTCGAAAGTGTCTATAACAATTGTGTTAGTCGGATCGTGTGTATCATTGTCTACCCAGTTTATATTTACAGGATTATTTACTGTCGTTGTACCTGCATCATCCACTGCATCAATACTGAATACGGGCGGTTTAGCATCTGGACATGAAGCACCGTCATTATTGGTTAACTTTTTACCTGATGCTTTAAGAATTGCTGAAGGCGTTGTTGAATAATTTGATATTTCATATATTTTTCCACCGCCATTTGAATACGTATAGAATTTAGTTTCATTAGTAATTGGGTCTTTAGCTAACCAGAGTGCTCCGTAAGAATCATCTAGTTTAGGTAAACCAGTAATGTCTGTAGCTGTAATAACTCCAGTAGCAATATCAATTACATTTAGTGTCGGTACAATACTGTCACCATTTTGACCATTTACTGAATATAGTTTGCCACTAATGTAAACCATATCAGGTCCAATACGTCCAGTTTCAGCTGTTAAACCTGGGTGTGAAGTAACTAATTTTGTATATGTGCTAGTTGCAAGATCTACAATATAAATATTGTTATCTTTTCCTGTCGGAATTTGATTTTCTTGGTTGCCTACAGAAACATATAATAGGCCATTATGTGCTTCACCTATAGAAAAAGTCTTGCCATTATTATGATCTGGGTTGCTTCCAACTGGTCTTTTCAATGCTTGGTTTAAAACTTGTTTAAATGTTTCAGTAGAGTCGTTTGCATTAGTAACAGGGCCGACAGTTGTCACTGCGCCAGTTGTTGTGTCTGTATAAATCAAGTTTACGAAACTGTTATTTAGATTATTGCTATTAAAGTTACCGTTAAGTGAATATATACGACCAGTATTTTTATCATAACCACTAGCATTGATCTTGCCAGTAGCGAATGTCGAACCTATGTCGGTAAAGTCACCGCCAGCTTCGTCAAAGCGTCTCAATTGGTTATCAGCATATTGATAAAACCCTTCTGAGCAAACATCGTTGTCGGCAGCATCAGCTTTCTTTACATCTGAAGTAGTGACTACAGCCATCACTCCTATAACCATCACCGCGATAAGTAGGCTAGCAATAATTTTAGTAATTGTGTTTGAACTATATTGTTTAGTTGTTTTCAATATTTTTTCCATAGGGGTAATGTTAGAACTATTTATAGCAATTTGTCAATTCCACGTTTGCCAGCTTTGTTGTACTCAAGATTTCGTTAAAATGGTTTTAATAATACAAACGATCAATGAGATATAGAGACATGCTCTAAAATATTTGTTTCAAAATAAATTTCTCGCCATTACGAGCCAATTAAACAGATGCAACTATAATACAGGGCTGGAATAATACTAAAGAAAGACTTAATAATGGCACGTCACCCCCTCGCAAAAGTCCGCAACATCGGAATTATGGCACACATTGATGCTGGTAAAACTACTACTACAGAACGCATTTTGTTTTATACAGGTCGCACATATAAGATCGGTGAAACCCATGAGGGTGGCGCGGTTATGGACTATATGGAACAAGAGCAAGAGCGTGGTATTACTATTACTTCTGCTGCTACTACTTGTATGTGGCACGATTATATGATTCAAATTATTGATACACCTGGACACGTTGACTTCACTGTTGAAGTTGAGCGTTCTTTGCGTGTACTCGATGGTGCGATTTGTGTTTTTGATGGTGTTGCTGGTGTTGAACCACAATCTGAAACTGTATGGCGTCAAGCTGACAAATATAATGTTCCTCGTATGTGTTTCGTAAATAAAATGGATCGTACTGGTGCAGACTTCTATATGTGTTTAGATATGATCAAAGATCGCCTCAACGCGACAACTGCTGTACTTCAACTTCCTATTGGTTCTGAAGAAGTTTTCGAAGGTGTTGTTGACCTTATTCAAATGAAAGAAGTTAAGTGGGCTCTTGATGATAAATCTGAAGGTGCTGATTTTGAGGTTTGTGAAATTCGTGACGAACTAAAAGAAATTGCAAACAAGTATCGTCATGAAATGCTCGACGTTGTTGCTGGTGCAGATGATGAACTAATGGAACTATATCTTGAAGATAAAGAAATTCCTGAAGCATTGTTAAAAGCTGCAATTCGTAAAGGTACTATTGCTAACGAATTCGTTCCAATTCTTACAGGTTCTGCATTTAAGAATAAAGGTGTTCAACCTATGCTTAATGCAGTTGTTGATTACCTTCCTAGCCCATTAGATATACCTGCTATTGATGGTTTAAAAATGGACGAAGAAACACATGACGAACGTCACGCAAATGACGACGAACCTTTCTCTGCTCTTGCATTTAAGATTGTTGCTGACCCTTACGGAAAACTTACTTTCTTTAGAATCTATTCTGGAAAGCTAGAAAAAGGTCAAGAACTTTATAATTCATCGCGCGATAAAAAAGAACGTATTGGTCGTCTACTTCGTATGCACGCTAGTGATCGTGAAGATATCGATATTGCCTATGCTGGTGATATTGTTGCTGGTCTTGGTTTTAAAAACACTACTACTGGTGACACACTTTGTGACAAGAATAATCCAATCATTCTTGAGAAGATGATTTTCCCAGAGCCTGTTATTTCTGTTGCGATTGAGCCAAAAACCAAACAAGACCAAGACAAGCTTGCTAAAGCTCTTGGTTCACTTTCTGAAGAAGATCCAACTTTCCGTGTTCATACTGATGAAGAAACCGGCCAAACTATTATTGCTGGTATGGGTGAGCTTCACCTCGAGGTTCTTGTTGATCGTATGTTCCGTGAATTTGGTGTTGAAGCTAATGTTGGTAAGCCACAAGTTGCTTATCGCGAAACTATTACAGGCAAAGTTGAGAAACATCAATACAAGCACGTTAAACAATCTGGTGGTTCTGGACAATATGCTGATGTTGTTATGAGCGTTGAGCCAAATGAAAAGGGTGCCGGTTTCGAATTTGTAAATAAGATTACTGGTGGTGTTATTCCTCGTGAATATATACCTGCTGTAGAAAAGGGTTGTATTGACGCTATGGAAACAGGTGTTCTTGCTGGCTATCCTGTAGTCGACGTGAAAGTTACTCTTACTTATGGTTCATATCATGATGTTGACTCTTCTGAAATGGCTTTTCGTATTGCTGGACTTATGGGTTATAAAGAGGCAGCGCGTAAAGCAAAGCCTGTATTGCTAGAACCTATGATGAAAGTTGAAGTTGTTACTCCTGAAGATTACATGGGTGATGTTATTGGTGATATTAACTCACGTCGTGGTCAAGTTGAGGGTATGGTTCAACGTGGTAATGCCCAAGTTATTACTTCGAAAGTTCCGCTTGCAAATATGTTCGGTTATGTAAACGAATTGCGTTCAAAAACTCAAGGTCGTGCAAGTTACTCTATGGAATTTGCTAACTACGAACAAGTTCCAAATGCTATTGCAGAAGAAATAGTTGCGAAGATCAAAGGTGAATAGTAATTTAGCATTTTTAAGATAGTGTTCAATGGCTTTTTACCTAACTGGAAAACAGGCTTCGGTTGTATCTTTAAGTGCCATAAATGCGACTTGCGAAGCTATAAGTTGTGCAGCATCAGCTAAAACTGGCCTATTCGGGTCTGGAATAATTATTTCTGGTGTTAAATCGTCTTTATCGACACCAAGTCCTTCTACTAGAGCAGGTTGTCCTGATCCGCCATTTGATCCAGATTGCATTGCTGCTATAGTTTCTTGAGGGGTATTTCCAGAATATTTAGTTTTACCAACGCATATATCTAAAGCCATTTTTGAGTGTAATGTAGGTCCATTTGGATCAACATAAGTTGAAGTTCTGACTGTAGCTTCAATTTGTTCTCCACCTTCACTAGGTTCGCATCTAATAAAATCCACCCTAAGATATCCAATAAATTTTTTAAATTTTTCGACTTCTTCAGCATGACCATTTTCGACTAATAACTCTATTGCTCTTTTCTTGTCTTCTATTGTGAATTGTTCGAATTCGCCAAAATACTTAAGCATATTTTCTATTGCTCCGGCTTCCATTAAGTCAACAAAAACATCGTAATGGTTCATTTGTTTAAACTTAGATAGATGTACTAGTAGTGCTTCCTGTCCTGCTTCACCAGAATCAATCAATCTTTTAGAAATTTCTGGGTGAGCATTAGCTTGAAAGGATCCAATATCTTTTGATAATTCTTCTTGTTTACCTTTGTCAATAAGAACTTCCACAATATCGAGACCTAGACCGTGCATTTCTGGAAGTTCGATAAGTAGTTGATCTATTTGATCCTTTTTAATAAGCTCTTGAGCTCTGAGATTCGAATCATATGGAATTGATATAGGAATGATTGACATATATACATAATAGGAGAAATGCCACAAATAGTCAATAATCGATTAAGTTATTGATAAGATCATTCTTGGTTAAGACTAGATGGATGCGTTCGGACTTAAGCCAAAGAAAAGCAATTTGGTGCTATATTGTTCAGCTCAATCGCTCCAACCTCTAATTCTAGGTCTTGCACAGCTTTAGATATTGTTTCTGCGGTAAGTGTATCTCGTTCGTTGCTGGTAGATCTATTCCATCCAACGGGTGTATTAGCTCCATGATCTGCGCTGTCTTGTAATGCTTTTAACACAATTTCTGGTGTACCTTTATCGAAATTCCCATTTGGCGTTTCAATGGCTAAAGTCGTAACTGCTTTTAGAACAGGACGACATTGAATAGCTCTATCAAGAAAAGTTGAAGTAGTTACCTCGCCAATTATTGGCGTATTACTACCAGGAGGACCACATCGAATTGATTCAGTATTTATAGTGTTAATTTGATCAATAAGGTCTTTAGAATCTTGCTGTTCTTCTATTAAACCGCCATATCCCCAATCTACTAATAGTTGAATAGCTTTAATTCTATCTGCAATATTAAATTTATCAAATTTATGAAATGAAACAATCATAAATTGAGCTAGACCAGCATCTAAGAGTTGAACAAACACATCACCTTGATTCAATTGCTTAAAGGTGGGCAGATTTTCAAAGACTAAAAATGAGCTTTTCGGCCCTAATGCAATTAATCTATTTGCAATTTCAGGATGTGCGTCATCTACAAAGCAGGCTACTCTAGATGCAACCTCAAAAATTTGTTTCTGATCTACGTCATTTTCAATAAGGTAGAGTGCTACTGGTAATTCTAGACCTTGAAGCTTTCTTTCAAATAGTTCTCTAGTTAATTGGGCTATATTACCAGCCGAAATTAATTCTTGAGCTCGAATATTTGACTCTTGAGCATTTAATCCAATTGTAATTGACATTTACACATATTAGGCTATATGCCTCATAGTGTCAATTGGTACTAATCTCTAGTTAAGATATTATTATCCTTAAGGTACGAAAAACTCATCAATTGGGAACCAATTCTCAGCTGCTGCAGGTGCATTTGTTGATGCGCCAGCAGAACTTGGGAGCATATTATCTGCTGCTCCATTTAGTGCAGCTCTTGTTGCGCTTACATTAGCTTCAGCGGCTGATATGGCACTTGCGTTACCACTAGCTTGTGCTGTAGCTAGCGCTGATTCTGCCAATGTATTACTTGAACTTGCCATAGTATAGTTAAGAGATAGAACTTCACTAGAAGCCGCAAGTTCTGCATTTGCTGTTGCTAATAGCTCTGCTTCCATTGCTGGTGTCATTGTTGCTTGAAATGCTGCTTGTGCTTCCATTGTTGCTGGTAATCCAGAAGCTGTAACTGATGCATTTACTTCCGCAATAGCTGCAGCAGATGCTGCTTCAGATGTACCTGATGCCGCTGCTAATTCTGCGGCTGTCATCCCGCTACCTGTTAAACTCGCACCTTCTGCAGCTGCGCCAGCTCCTGCTGCGCCTGCACCTGCGGCTGGTAATGTCACAAATGGAAGTGCTACAAGTCCGACTACGACTGGCGTAGCTATTGCAACTCTTTTAATGTCATCGCCGTATTTGCCCCACCATTCTGCTTTCTTGGCTGCATCCATCCTTTCTTTATTTATCTTTTTCATAAGAGGATGCATGTATTTTTCATCAGCTACTATTGCCTGACGCTTTAATGGGTGTAATCCAGCGATTCTTATAGCATCAGCTTTTTCTTCAAGTACCACTCTTGGATTTGCCTTCAAGTACTCTGCCTCAGCGCCAGCAAGAGTTTTTGCAGCTCCTATTTTTTTAAGCGCCATTGCTCCAGCGTCCGTACTATGGAAAAATGCTTGTAAATCCTTTGCTTCTTTTGAGCCATACCAGTTTTTATCAGGCAAGTGCTGAAGCAGATTCGCTTCAGCACTAGAATCGTTTCTTTCAACTCCTGCTGCAAATTGTTGTAATTCGCCACCCATAACCCAAGCTCTAAAAGTAAGACCAATAAAACTAACGTTTTGACTTTCATATGTTGAAATATGACTTATTATACTTTGGACCTTAGCTTGAGCAGCAAAGGTTTTCGCTACTTCTGCTTTTGCTTTTTCAACAAGTTCTTTTAATATTGCTAAATTATGTTCCCCCGTCTCGACACCAATTTGAATACCGTCTGCTTGGGCTTTTGCAGTAGACCATGCATTTTCTGCTCGATCTTTTTTACCCGCTGCTGATCCGTCAGTATTAAAAGCTACAAAGTTACCGCTCTCATAATGACGACGAGCTTCATCTGACTTAGTTTTTAAACTTACAGCTTTAGCTTGGGCTGCTGCTAGTTCCGCTTTTGCCTTAGCAATATTGGCTTCTAAAGTTTTAACGTCTGCCATCATTCGTTTGAGCAGGTCGCTAAAAGCTTGTATTGATTTTGAATGAGAACTTTGTAATTTAGAATAAGCAAACTTTATAACATTTACTTTTGCGTCAGCGTGAGATTTTTCAGCACTTAAAAGAGAAGCATGTTGGCTATAAGTAGTTGCTTGTGTACTTACAATTGAGGGATCAACATTAAACAAACTCATAGTTAACCTTCCAGACTTCCGGCTTGGCTTTTTGCATCAGTCATTACCATTTTCAGTGGAGGAAGTACAGATGATGTTAAAGTGCTTTGAATTTCAGTTCTAACACCATTAGCTGCGGTTAATGCATTAGAACTAGCGCCTGGATTACCAAATGCTATATTTGGAAAAACAGTTTCGCATCTACTTAAAGATTGTAGAACTGATGGGAATTCTGAATTGGCAAGCCTACCTGCATCTTTTTGGCTTAGGTCTCGTTCTTGAACCAATTTTTGTAGTTCAGCTCTATATGCATTTGGGTCCATTGGAATCCTCGATAAAAGTATAAATGTATAAATGTAAATAATCTAAATAATCGAAACTATTTATAAGATATAATTTAAAGACCAGCTATACAGTTTTGTCAACTGGTCTTTAAATTTGTTGGGATATTTTTGATTTAAAGTTTATCTGCCGCTTGGAAGACACCCATTCCAGCTACTACGCCATTTGCAAACCTATCTAATATACCTGATATTTCTGCGATGTTAGGTCTAAATTGCCCTCTTAGGACTTCAATAGTTGCATCACGTCTCACACCGATCATATCGTTTCCAACACGGGCACTTATAACTTGATCAATTAATTGGTTTACATAATTTACGACATTGTTTTTTTGATCTGTGATTGTTCCACCGTCTGCATATTCTAATTGTACTGGCATTTTATATTTCCTTTCGAAATCTTTTGATAATTCAATTTATTTAATTTGCGTTTCTTCATCGTATAGTTCAATAAGATGAGCAAATTTACCTTCGCCAAGTGCAAAATCATCGAAAGCTCTAGATAAGTTTGCGATTGCAATTGCTTTTTCAGCGTTAAATCTGAAAATACTATCTGCAAATTTACCATCAGATCGACCTCTGAAACCAGTCAACATTGAGTTCATTCCATTGTCTATTTGGGTTAGCTGCGCTGAACCTTCCGAAGTTTTTCGCGCATCTGCATCTGCTCTTGCGCGGTCCTGTTTTAAGTTAGGTCTCATTGTTTTGTCCTTTCGACATATGGTTTGTCTTTTTTAGGGACTGGGTTATTTAAACCTTATGTCCTACTTCAGTATATTAAAATACAAATGCTTAAATTGCAATAGAAAATTATGAATTAATTTCGTTTAATGCGCGATAAACGTAAAAATGTATGATTAAACTGCTATTTATAGTACTTTTTGAATTTATAATGTAATGTATAAAATCAACATTACATTTGAAACCAAGAGAATAATGCATAAGAAAATGCTTAAGTGTGATAATTTTTATGAATGGTCAATTTAAATAACGAAATTTTACAAGAATACAATCGTGATCTATTGACAGTAAAAGTTCCTATTTCTCGTATAAAAGTTAGAGCATTAATAAAATGTGAAGATCAATATTTATTTATAAAACGTACGAGACCAGGAAAGATACGCCACTATATGGCTTTTCCCGGCGGTAGGGTTAAAAACTCGGATCGACCTGTGATAAAAGATAAATTTGATCGTAAGCACTTGCCTGAAATACTCCAGAGAGCTTTATTGAGAGAATTAAAAGAGGAATTGGCATGTCAACTAATAAAAATTGGGCCAATTCTGTCTATATCTAAAGTGAAAGAGCATGACCAAGAAATTCTCTTTTATGTGGAAGTTGGTTCCTATAGCTGGGAAGAAAGAACAGGGAAGGAGTTCTTTAATCCAAATAAAGGTACTTATGAATTAGTGACTTTAAAAACCGAAGATATCACTGAAGAGAATATTGGGAAAAAAGGTTTGCGTCTTAAACCAAAGATTTGGTTAAAATTATTGATTAAATTGTTTGATGATCAAAATCCGATATGATTAATTTATTGCAAATAAATAGATTTGTTTAGAGCACAACTTTTATTTTCCTATTCTGATAGTATAGTATTTCTTGTCCGAAAGACAAAAGAATAATAATAAGATGTCTCTCCCTAGAAGATCTAACGAAAGGTTGCCTCATGGCTAAAGAAAAATTCGAGCGCACCAAGCCGCACGTAAACATTGGAACTATTGGTCACGTGGACCATGGTAAGACAACACTTACCGCTGCTATTACTTTAACGTTGCAAGATAGATTCGGTGGAAAAAATTCAGCTGTTGATTTTGCAAACATTGATAAAGCTCCTGAAGAACGTGAACGCGGTATTACAATTAACGTTTCACACGTTGAGTACGAAACTGAAAAACGTCACTATGCACACGTTGACTGTCCTGGTCACGCTGACTATGTTAAAAACATGATCACTGGTGCTGCACAAATGGACGGAGCGATTCTTGTAGTTGCTGCAACTGATGGTCCTATGACTCAAACTCGTGAGCACATTCTTTTGGCTCGCCAAGTTGGTGTTCCATCTATTGTTGTTGCACTTAACAAATCAGACATGGTTGAAGACGAAGAACTTCTTGAACTTGTTGAAATGGAAATCCGTGAACTTCTTAACGAATATGAATTCCCTGGCGACGATACTCCTATCGTTCGTGTTTCTGCGCTTAAAGCTCTTGAAGGTGACAAAGATTGGCAAGATAAAATTGTTGAGCTAATGGTCGCTGTTGATGATTTCATTCCAGAACCAGCACGTGATATTACACTTCCTTTCCTAATGCCTATTGAGGATGTATTCTCAATTACTGGTCGTGGAACAGTTGTTACCGGTCGTATCGAGCGTGGTGTTATTAAAGTTAACGAAGAAATCGAAATTGTTGGTTTGAATGACACAACAAAATCA
>ERZ724516.180-NODE-180-length-38897-cov-6.863370_pt1 | contig 38897 bp, 26 predicted proteins | sample MGYA00376049_ERZ724516 | MGnify/ENA primary metagenome ERZ724516 (study PRJEB28724, sample SAMN07190886) | activated sludge metagenome | isolation source: activated sludge of sewage treatment plant in Hong Hong | place: USA: Christiansburg, Virginia | collected... | reverse complement strand
CGCAAGCGGGCTGGAAGGTAGCCGCCGACGGTAAATTGCGCAATGCCAAGGGTGAGGCGTTCGAGTTCGAGTTCATGGCATCCAACCAGCCGGGGACCCTGATTGACTACCAGCGCAACCTGGAAAAGCTGGGCATCACCATGAAAGAGCGCATGGTGGACTTTGCACTTTTCCGCCGGCGCATTGAGCAATATGACTTCGATCTGATGATCATTGTGGAGGGTGACTTCACAGTGCCCAGCGCCTCGGATTTGGCCTCCAGCTACGGCAGCAAATCGGCAGACGAGCCAGGTAACAGCAATTACCGGGGCGTCAAAAGCCGCGCGGTTGATGCTCTGATCGAGCGCATTGGTTCGGCCACAACGGTGGAAGAGTTGCGCACTGCTACTCGGGCTTTGGATCGGGTGGTGATGTGGAGTTTCTGGCAGATACCACAGGTCTACATTCCGGAAGAACAAATCTCTTACTGGAATCGCTTTGGCATTCCTGCAGTCCAGGCCAAGTATTTTGTAGCGGATTCCTACCCCGATGCCAGTTCGCCGCCCTGGCCGCTGTGGACCTGGTGGAGCAAGGAACCCCATGGCGAAACCCCCCGGAAGTAAAACAGCATGATCGCCTATCTCATTAAACGACTGCTGCTGCTGATTCCCACGCTGCTGGGCGTACTCACAGTGACCTTTGTGGTGATCCAGTTTGTGCCCGGCGGACCGGTGGAGCAGGTGATGGCCGAGGCCCGGGCTTCGCAAAAGGGCGGTGATGGCGGTGGCTCCTACAAGGCCGGCCGCGATGTCAGCAAGAAACAAATTGAAGAATTGAAAAAACTGTATGGTTTTGACAAACCAGCCCATGTGCGTTACTTCGAAATGCTGGGCAACTTTGCCCGTTTCGACTTAGGCCGCAGCTTCATGCAAAACAAGGATGTCTGGACCCTGATCAAAGACAAATTGCCGGTGTCCATCAGCCTGGGCTTGTGGTCCTTTTTGATTTCGTACCTGATATCCATACCTATGGGTGTCAGCAAGGCGGTGCGTGATGGCAGTGCGTATGACAGTGCCACCACATTGCTGGTACTGGTGGGCTTTGCCATACCCGGTTTTGTGCTGGGTGTGCTGTTGATCGTGCTGTTTGCCGGTGGAACGTTTTGGGATGTGTTTCCCTTGCGCGGTCTGACATCGGACAACTGGGCCGACCTGAGTTGGGGCGGTAAGGTCAAAGACTACTTCTGGCACCTGGCCATGCCGCTGACCTGCCTGACCATTGGCAGCTTTGCCACCATCACCTTGCTGACCAAGAACACCTTTGTGGAAGAAATTCGCAAGCAATACGTGTTGGTGGCCCGGGCCAAGGGCCTGAGCCAGGACCGTGTGCTTTACAAACATATCTTCCGTAACGCCTTGATCCCCCTGGTCACCGGTCTGCCCGCTGCCTTCATCGGCGCTTTTTTTGCCGGTTCGGTATTGATCGAAACCCTTTTTTCGCTGGATGGCCTGGGGCTGTTGGGGTACCAGGCGGTCATACGCCGTGATTACCCTGTGGTGTTGGGCTCTCTCTATGTCTTCACGCTGCTCGGTCTGGTCGTGAAGCTGGTGGCGGATATGTTGTACGTGGTCGTAGACCCACGGGTGCAGTTTGAGGCGGTGTCACGATGAGCGCAGTTCCTATGGCTGAACCAATGGCCGAAACGCGGACCGTCGTCGCAGACGTGTCCAAGTCGCCTGGCCAGCGTGCCTGGGCCCGTTTTAAGCGCAACCGCCTGGGTTACCTGTCGCTGTGGCTGTTTTCGGTGCTGCTGGTGCTGGCGACCTTGGGAGAGTTGGTCAGCAACGACAAACCCTTTGTCGCCAAGGTCAACGGCAGCACCTATTTCCCGATTCTCAACAACCCCAGTGACCAGACACTAGGGGGTGACTTCGCCACACCGGCGGACTGGAAAGATCCGTTTGTCACCGGTCTGCTGGCGCAACCGGGCAACTGGAAGCTGGGTGCCATCAATCAGCACTCCGCCATGTCCATCGACTACTTCAGCAAGAACCCCAACCCGGCGGCACCCTCGGCGGCCAACTGGCTGGGCACTGACAAGTTCGGGCGCGACATGCTGGCGCGGCTGCTGTATGGCTTTCGGGTCAGCATCTGGTTTGCGATTGCGCTGACCTTTGCGGGTACGTTGTTGGGCGTGATCATGGGCGCTATCCAGGGTTATTTTGGCGGCCGTATGGATTTGACCGTGCAGCGCCTGATCGAGATCTGGGGCGCGGTACCGGAGCTGTATTTGTTGATCATCGTGGCGTCTATTTTTGAGCCGTCTTTGCTGCTGCTGCTGGTGCTGTTGTCGCTGTTTGGCTGGATCGGTCTATCCGACTATGTGCGCGCCGAGTTTTTGCGAAACCGCAACCTGGAGTTTGTGAAGGCGGCTCGGGCGCTGGGCCTGTCCAACCTGCAAATCATCCGCCGCCATGTGTTGCCGAACTCGCTGACACCGGTCATCACCTTTCTGCCGTTTCGTATGAGTGGTGCCATTTTTGCGTTGACCTCGCTGGACTTTCTGGGCCTGGGTGTGCCGTCCAGTGTGCCCTCGCTGGGTGAACTGTTGAACCAGGGCAAAGACTGGCTGGACGCCTGGTGGATCATTGTCCCCACCTTCTTGGTGCTCACCATCACGATGACGCTGCTCACCTTTATCGGCGATGCCCTGCGCGACGCCTTCGACACACGCAAATCATGAGCCAGCCCAACCTGCTTGATATCGAGCACCTGACGGTGCGCTTCGGTTCGTCCACCGTGGTCAACGATGTTTCATTTTCTATTCGCCCCGGTGAGAAGTTCGCACTGGTGGGTGAGTCGGGATCGGGCAAGTCGATCACGGCCTTGTCGGTGTTGCGCCTGGCCGATGCGGCCACCACCACCGGTGCCATCCGCTTCAACGGCACTGACCTGTTGACCAAGAGTGAGCGCGAGATGCGTGGCATACGGGGTGGCGACATTGGCATGATCTTTCAGGAGCCCATGACGGCGCTGAACCCGCTGTACACGGTGGGCAACCAGATTGGGGAAGTACTGGAGCTGCACGAAGCCATGCGCCCCCACGCCGCCCGTACGCGCGCCGTGGAGTTGCTGGCGCAGACCGGCATTCCCGAACCGGACCGCCGCATCGACTACTACCCGCACCAGCTCTCCGGTGGGCAACGCCAACGCGCCATGATCGCCATGGCGCTGGCCTGTAGCCCCAAGTTGTTGATTTGCGACGAGCCCACCACAGCACTGGACGTGACCATTCAGGCCCAGATCCTGGACCTGCTGGATGCCTTGCAGCGCGACATGGGTATGGCCTTGTTGTTCATCACCCATGACCTGAATCTGGTGCGCCGCTTCACGCACCGTGTGGGTGTGATGGAGCGCGGCAAACTGGTCGAGTTGGGTGACACCGAGACCGTGTTTGCCAACCCGCAACACGCCTACACCCAGAAGCTGATGGCCAGCCGACCACAACGTGTGGTGGTCGATTTGCAGGCGGATGCACCGGTGTTGTTGTCAGGCAAGGACGTTGCGGTCAGCTTTAGCAGTGCCGAGGGCTGGTTTGGCAAGCGCCAGTTCAAGGCGGTGTGCGGCGCCACCCTGCAATTGCGCAGGGGCGAGACTCTGGGCATTGTGGGCGAGTCCGGCTCCGGCAAAACCACGCTGGGCATGGCGCTGTTGTCGCTGCAAAACATTTCCGGCGGTGAAATTGTCATGGGTGGCGAACGCATCGACCAAGCCGACCGCAAGACCTTACGCGCCATGCGCAAACGTATGCAGGTGGTGTTCCAGGACCCGTTTGCCTCACTCAGTCCACGCATGACCGTGGGCCAGATTGTGGGCGAAGGATTGGCCCTGCACCGTGCTGACCTGGACAAGGCCGCGCGTGACCAGTTGGTCTTGCAAATGCTCGACGAAGTGGGCCTGAGCGAACGCAGTGGTGTGGCCAATGTCATGCAGCGTTACCCGCACGAGTTTTCGGGTGGGCAGCGGCAACGTATTTCCATCGCCCGCGCCATGGTGTTGCGCCCCGAGGTGCTGGTGCTGGATGAGCCCACCTCGGCGCTGGACGTATCGGTGCAGCAGCAGGTGCTGAAGCTGCTGGCCGAGTTGCAGCAGCGTTATGGCCTGAGTTACGTGTTCATCAGCCACGACCTGGCGGTGGTTCGCGCCATGTCGCATCGGGTCATGGTCATGAAGAATGGCGACGTGATCGAGGAGGGCGAAGCCCAGGCTTTGTTTGACGCCCCGCAACAGCCTTACACCAAGGCCTTGCTGGCGGCGGCGCATCTGGCCTGATGGTCAGTAGCGGTCGATGCTGCTGGCTGGGTCCGCAGTTTGCTGCGCACGCGTGGTTGGGGGCCAGTGGGTCACCTCATCACGGGGGCCAGGCGCGCAACCCGCGGCAATGGGCTCCCATCCCCGCCTGAGCACCATGTGGGTATCGGTGTAACACAGCTCAATGTGTGTGGAGGAGGGCCACTGGGCCCGGACAAACGATGCAATCGACTGCGGCATGCTGACCCGAAACTGGGCCTGGGCCAGGTCTGCCACCGGATGGTCGTCGCTGTGCAGCCAGGGCAGCACAGAGGCCAACCACATCAGCGGCTGCCAGTTCAGTTTGAGCACCGTGGGTTGGTAGCCTTGGGTACGCAGCCATTGCTGGGCCTGGCTGCGCGCACCGTCGCCAGGCGAGGGTTCCCCCCAGGCACTGGCCAGCAGTTCGGCCAGCCACTGGTTGCAATTCTGGTATCGCTGGCTGAATGCATGGGCATTGGCGCTATAGGTGCCACCCAGCAGGGCCAGCACCTGGCGGTCATCCCGCGCGGTCTCTTCCAGCGCCTGCGAAGCCTCTGGCGGCAGCAATACGAGCGACACATAACCCTGTGCCGGATCATGCGCACCCAACACAAAGCCGGACATCCCCTGGTCGAAGATACGGGGGCGTTGTTCGTCACAGGCATAGTAGAGCTGGCGTACCGACCAGGGTGTGTTGGGGCTGCTCTTGAGGCTGACCCCGGCGTGGGAGTACCGCTGGTCCAGCCGCTGCAGGGCCAGGCCCGAGCGCGATATTAGCGCCACGTTGCGCTCCGAGCGATCCAGCTCGGTTTTGACGACGGCCGCAACCTGGATGAGCCGGTCCTGAATATCGGCGTTCAGCTCGGCCTGGCCTTGGCAGTAGTTCAGCGAACCGGCCCAACTGCTCTGGGCCAGAAGGCTCGCGGTCAGGGCCGCGACAACACCCTTAAACGCCAAGCGGATGGCTCTCCAGCTCACGGAACCAGGCGTCGTCCAGCACCAGGAAGAAGGGGCTCTTCTGGCCGGTCTGCGTGTTCACAAGCGCAAAGGCCAGGCCGTAGGGGCGCTGTTCAGCGGTTATGGTCTGACCCGCGACCAGTTGCGCGCGCTCGGCGGTGGCCCGTGGCAGCGTCAGGAAAAACTCGGTCGTTGCTGTCGCAGTGTTTGGTGCCAAGGCTGCTGGGTCGTCCGTACCCGCGGCCTTTGCCACCGCTACGGCCTGTTGTAGTTGCACGCGCAGCAGGCCGGGTTTTTGCGGTATTTCAGCCACAGCCACCACTGTGTAGTGTCCCTGCGCCACGCGGTCCTTGGCGGACGAGCTGTTGCTGGACTTTTCGATGGAGGCTGATGAGCTACCCACCGAGGTCGACGCGGCGCTGGAGGCTGAGGAGGTGCTATCGGCCAGCGTGGGCAAAGGAACCAAGGCGGCCAGGCAAACCGTCAGCGCGGCGGTACGGGAGCGGGGGATTTTTATCATGGGTCGTGTTTCAAAAATATATATAAAAATGGGCTATAGCCCACGTGAGATATGCGTAATTAGCTATAAAAATAATAGCACATCGCGGTTTTAATCAGGGCTATCAGTCCCGGTAAAACGGTCCAGTTGCAGCTTCTTTTCCGCCATGTCCTGGTCGGAGTCGGCATACCGTGCTGCAATGGCGCGAAACTCTGATTGCAGCGCCAAAAAGGCGTCAACCATGTCAGGGTCGAAATGGCGGTCACGCCCCTGGGTGATGACGTCCACCGCCTTATCGTGCGACATGGCGTCCTTGTAGACTCTGCGACTGATCAGTGCGTCGTAAACGTCGGCAATCGCCATCAGGCGCGCGGACAACGGAATGGCGTCGCCGCTGAGGCTCTGCGGGTAGCCGGAGCCATCCCACTTTTCCTGGTGGCCCAAGGCGATCTCCTTGGCCATGGACAAAAACTCCACCTGCATACCCAACGACTGCTCGGCGTGTTCGATGGCGTCCCTGCCGAGTGTGGTGTGGGTTTTCATGATCTCGAACTCATGGGGTTCGAAGTGGCCGGGCTTGAGCAAAATCCGGTCTGGAATGCCGACCTTGCCGATGTCATGCAGCGGCGCGGATTTGAACAGAGTGGTGATGTAACGGTCCGTCAGGGTGGCTGCAAATCGCGGGTGGTCGCGCAGCTTTTCAGCCAACACCTTGACGTAAAACTGGGTTCGTCGGATGTGATTGCCGGTGTCAGAGTCGCGGGTTTCCGCCAGCGAAGCCATGGCGAGGATCGTGACATCCTGGATGGCCGAAACCTCTCGGGTGCGCTTTTCGACTTCGATCTCCAAGAAGTCACTCTTGTCGCGCAGGAAGTCGGCCCGCGCCTTGCGCTCCAGGTGGTTCTTGACGCGTGCCATCACAATCGGCGGGCTGATGGGTTTGGCAATGTAGTCCACGGCGCCCAGGTCGAAGCCGCGTTTTTCGTCTTCCACCGTGACCTTGGCGGTTAAAAAAATAACCGGAATATGGCGCGTTGTCGGGTTGTCCATCAATTGGCGGCAGACCTCGTAACCATCCATCACCGGCATCATGATGTCGAGCAGGATCAGATCAGGCAGTTTGCCCGACTGGGCCAATTTGAGGGCTTTTTCACCACTGTTGGCCAACTTGACTTTGTACACATCCTTGAGCAGTTCGTTCAACAAAGTCAGGTTGTCCGGTGAGTCATCAACGACCAGCACGGTGGCCTTCGTAACCAAATTGACTTCGAGGTCCATGGCGCGCTCCCTTTGCTTCGAATGTAATCGGACCGTGGGTCAACTCTGAAACAGCGGAATTCGCACGGTGAAGCGGGTGCCACTTCCCAATTCGCTGGCCACTGCAATGGTGCCCCCATGGCTTTCAACCGCACGCTTGACGATGGTCAGGCCCAGACCGGTGCCCGGGATGTCACCGACGTTGGAGGCTCGGTGAAAATTCCCGAACAGCCGGGGCAAATCGTCGGACGGTATACCAATACCCTGGTCCTGCACTTCAAACAGCAGTTCGTTGACCTCGCGTCGGGCCAGAAAACTCGCACCCTGACCGCAGGGTGTGTACTTGATGGCATTGGACAGCAGGTTACCCAGGATGTGGCGCAACAGTTTTTCGTCGGCGTGCGCCATGGGGTCGTCCATTTCCACCGTCAGTGCCAGCAGGGCTTCGGCTTCAGTGCCCGGCAGGGATTGACCCGCCACCGCCTCTTCACGCAGGCGTTCACACAGGGCTGGAATGTCCACCGGTTTGGGCCTGAATTCGAGCAGATTGGCGTCGGCGCGGCTTATTGTCAGAACCTGGTCCAGCATCGTGACCATGCGCCGCACCGCGTCTTCAATATGATCCAGCGCATCATCGCGCTGTTGTGGAGACAGGCGTCCCGCATAGTGGCGCAACAACTCCTGCGAAGACAGAATGGTGGTCAACGGGGTACGAAACTCGTGCGTGGTCATCGAGACAAAGGTTGACTTCAGGGTATTGAGTTTCACTTGCTGTGCCATGGCCAGCTCAAACCGCAATTTGTCTTCCAGGTTGCGCCGCTCCAGCGAGTCGCGTGCCTCTTTGAGCGACAGGTGGGCCTTGACGCGCGCCAACAGGCGCGGCGGGCTGATGGGTTTGGTGATGTAGTCCACAGCGCCCAGATCGAAACCCCGTTTTTCGTCCTCCACGGTTACTTTACCGGTCAAAAAGATGACCGGAATATGCCGTGTGGCCGGATTGGCCATCAGGCGCTGGCAGACTTCGAGGCCGTCCATGTCAGGCATCATGATGTCCAGCAGGATCAAATCCAACGGCTTGCCGGATTCTGCAACGACCAGGGCCTTTGCACCATTGTTGGCCAGTTTGACTTTGTAGTCATCCTTCAGCAATTCGTTTAACAGATCCAGATTGTCGGGTGAGTCGTCGACCACCAGCACGGTGGCTTTGGCAGTGGTGTTGGATTCGAGGTTCATGGCAATTTCCAGGTTAAACCACACACGCACGGAAACGCCCAACTGCCCGCGTGTACAGTCTTTGGGGTGATGAAGAGGTGGTTTGTCATGTGTCAGACAGGGCTTCCAGTGCCACATCAAAGTCGCTGTTGGCGATGGCGGCCGCAGCCTTGGCCAGGGCTGGCGCCAATGGCGTCCCATGTCCCATGGGGGTGAGTTCAGCAATCAGATCGACCGATTCCGAGTCACAGTCTTCCAGTAGCACTTTAAGCCTTTTGACGCCTTGGTTCAGCGTGTCTTGAAGTTGCGCCGACCGCGCTGTCAACACGCGGGACTGAGAACCCGGCGCTGGGGGGGCTTCGCCCTCCACGGCACTGAGCCCCGCCAGCACGGGCGCCAATGCCGCCAACGTCTGGTCCAGCAGTTCGGCGATGCGCTCGGCCGGTGCACCGTCATTGCAGGCTTGCTCCAGCTCGCCTGCGGCGACCTGAACGTCCCTTGCTCCAATGTTGCCGGCATTACCCTTGAGTGTGTGCGCAGCCCGCTCGGGGGCCAGCGCATCCGCACCCGCCCGAGCCGCCGCAAAAAGGTCGCCGAACTGCCCCTGGCTGTTGCGGAACCGGATCAACATGCGCCGGTACAGTTTTAGGTTGTTCATCGTGATGGCCAAACCAGCCTTCATGTCGATGCCGGGCAAAGGGGGCAAGGCGTTTAGGTCCTGCGCCAGCGTCTCAGATACCGTCGTTTGCATCACCAGGTCGACTTGGGCTGGTCGCAGAAGTGTGTCGCGCCGCGCCGGCGTAATCCATTTGGCCAGCGTTGCAAACATCGCGTTGACGTTGAGGGGTTTTGCAATGTGGTCCCACATGCCGGCGGCAATTACCTTTTCCCGGTCGCCGGACATGGCGTTGGCCGTCATCGCAATGATAGGTATCTTGGCAAATGCCGGCTGGGAACGAATGGCGCGGGTGGCGTTGTAGCCATCCATGACCGGCATTTGACAATCCATCAGCACACCATCAAATTCAGGGTCTTGGGCGAGCACATCCAGAGCCTCTTGCCCATTGCAGGCCAGTATGACCTCCATGTAGGCTTGCGTCAGCAGTTCCATGGCCAGTTCCTGGTTCATCTCGTTGTCTTCCACCAGCAACACACGGGCTCCCCGAAGTTTCGCCATGCAGGTACCCAGATCTTCTGCTTTTTCCTGGGCACGCGTCTCGGTCACAAAACCCTTACCCAGCATCTCGCCAATGGCTTCCAGCAGGTGGGGCGCGGTAACGGGTTTGGTCAACACCGACTTCAGCGACACACCGCGCTGTTGTGCTTCGTCAATGGCTTCCTCACGGCCGTAGGCAGTGGCCATGATGACAGCGGGGATGCGTGAGATGTGTTCGTCCTGCAGCCGTTGCATGGTCTCTATGCCATCCATACCCGGCATCTTCCAGTCCATCAGCACCAGCGCGTAGGGCAGATCTTTCCGCTCGGCGGCCGTGATCATGGCCAGAGCCTGTTTTCCGTCGGACGCAACGTCGACTTCCAGTCCACTGTATGTGGCCATGGTGGTCAAGATTTCACGTGCCGCCGCATTGTCGTCCACCACCAGCACCCGCACGCCGCGCAGTTCATCGGCGCGGAACATGCGCCTGGGCATGGGTTGTTCTTGCAGTCCAAAGCGTGCATGGAAGTGGAAGACCGATCCCTTGCCGGGTTCGCTTTCCACCCAAATGTCACCATCCATCAATTCAACCAGATTCTTGGAAATGGCCAGACCCAAACCGGTGCCACCATACTTGCGCGTGGTGGAGGCGTCGGCCTGGCTGAACGATTGGAACATTTTGGTGCATTGCTCCGGGGTCATACCAATGCCGCTGTCCTTGATCCAGAAGTGCAACTCCACCCCTTGTGGGTCTTGCGCAATTTTTTCGACACCCACCACAATTTCGCCGGTGTCAGTAAATTTGACTGCGTTGTTGCCCAGATTGATCAGCACCTGACCCAGACGCAGCGGGTCGCCCACCAGCGCCGTGGGCACATCGGGTGCCACGGTGAACAACAGTTCGAGCCCTTTTTCCTCGGTCTTCATGCCGACCAGGTTGGACAGGTGGTCCATCACGTCTTCGAGGCGGAAATCGGTCTTCTCCATCGACATCTTCCGCGCCTCAATTTTGGAGATGTCCAGAATGTCGTTGATGATGCCCAGCAGGTTTTCGCCAGCACGGTTGACCTTTTCCACGTAGTTGCGCTGTTTTTTATCCAGGTCGGTCTGCAACGCGAGGTGACTCATTCCAATGATGGCGTTCATCGGGGTGCGAATCTCGTGGCTCATGTTGGCCAGGAACAGGGACTTGGACTCGGTGGCTTCGTCGGCCACCACTTTGGCTTCTTCCGCCAGTTGTTTGGCCTGTGCCGCCGCCAGCATGGCAATGCGCGCGTTTTCGTAGGCCGCCGCGTTGTCCAGCGCAATCGCGCCGTAGGCACACAGGGCACGAAAGATCGAGCGCTCCCGTTCGCCATACGCATGCTCGCGGTTGGACTGTATGGTCATGACGCCAATCAGGCGTTCTCCGACCACCAGGGGCGCGAACAGCAGGGTCGACATAGGGCGCAGGCCGTAGACCAGGCTGTCTTGTTGTGTCCCCGGGGCCAACTCCTCCAGTACTTCGATGCGCTCGCGTGCGACGCGGGCGGCGATGGAACTGGGCGAGTCCAGGTCAATGGTCAAGTCGGGCAACACATGGCCTTCGTCGCGGCCAAACACACGCACCAAACGGTCCCCATTAGCACCGAGGCGGTAGATCGATAGGGACGGTGCGTCGAGCAAACCCTCAATGCCTTGGTACAGGGTGGTAAAAACATCGGAGGCATTGAGGTTGGCGGTAATCTGGCGGCCAATTTCGCCCAATTGCTCCAGGGTCCCGGCCGAAAGGGCCAGTTCCGCATTGGTCGCCACCAGGGTGGCTTGTTGCGTCTCCAGGGTCTGCTGCTTCTCATGCAATTCGGCGGTGCGCAGCGCCACCGTGTTCTCCAGCTCCAGCTGGCGCCGCCGCAAATAACCCGTGCGAGCCCGGACAAAGGCGAGCACGGCTGATATCAGCAGCAACACGGCGAAGGCGCGAAACCACAACGTCTGGTACCAGGCCGGCAAGACCCGAATGGGCAGCGCCAGCGCGCTTTCGGTCCAGGTCCCTTCGCGGTTGGAGCCACGCAGGCGCAAGGTGTAGTTCCCCGGGGGCAAATTCGTATACGAGGCCAGGCGTCGGGTGGCATCGGTGGTGATCCAGTCGCGGTCATATCCGTCGAGCTGGTAGGCATATTGGTTGCGCTGCGGAGCAGAAAAATCCAGCGCTGCGAATTCAATTGCAAAACTATTGGCCTCCGGGTTGATCGTCAACGGTAGCTCGCTGGTGCGGGAATTGAAGCGCCCCGCAGGCACCGGCCGGGCGCCGACCCGGGCCTCGGTCACCACCACCGGTGGGCGGTAACGCCAATCCTGCAAATGCTGCGGACGCACCAGGGTCAGGCCACCGGCCCCGCCAAAGGCCAGCTCACCCAGTGCCGTAGTGGCCCCTGACCCCGCCCAACAGCCCTTGACCAGATCATCGGCACGGGCCGGGGCCCGAATTGCAAGACTCTGTGCATCGATGACCGCTAGGCCATTGGCCGTGTTGGCCCAAATCCGGCCGCTGGCGTCCTCCAGCAGCTTGCAGATAATGGCGCTAGGCAGACCCTGCGCGGTCCCCATCCTGCGAAAGCGTGGCTTGCCATCGGCACTGCGCCCCTCCATTACATCGACCCCACCGCCCAACGTGGCCACCCACAACCGACCCTGGCGGTCCAGCAACAGCGAAGCGATGTGCGGATCCGACAAGCTGGCCGCATCACCCGGCGTGGACACAATACGCTCCACCACCGCCCCGCTGGCGTCCAGCCGATTGAGGCCGTTTTGGGTGCCCACCCACAGGCTGCCATCGCGATCACGCACCAGGGCCTTCACCCGCGGGTCACTCAACTCACTGAAACTGGCCAGGCGGGTGGGTGTGCCCTGCGCATCAAAGCGCCACAGGTAGGCGCCAGCCGGTGGTGGCCCGGCCACACCGCCGGCCACCCACAGGTTTCCATCGTCATAGGCCAGGGCCGAAATCCCCTCAAACGGCTTGCCCGGTGGCCAAGGCAGGCGCGTTACCTTGGAGCCCTGTGCGTCGGTACGGTACAAGCCCGCTCCCGTGCCTACATACACATCACCGGTAGACGCCTGCGCCAGGGTCCACACGGTGCTTTTGGGCAAGGCCGTATCGGGGCGAGCGGCATCGGGTCGTACCCCAGTCACCACCGCATCGGCCGGGTTGAGGATGTCCAGACCGTTCTGACCCAGGCCCAGCCATAACCGGCCTGAGCTGGAGCCCAAGACCGAAAAAACATCCAGGTCGGGAGCACCCTGTGCGCGGCCCAAACGCCCTGACACCGTCAAAATGCCCGCTGCCGCCGGGTCATGGCGGCTCAGCCCTTGGGTGGTGCCGACCCACAGCAGGCCCGAGCGATCGCGCCGCACCGCATTGACCTGGTCACTGAGCAGGCTGGCGCGCACGGCGTCGTCATGGCGCACCCGCCGGGTGTGCCAGTCGGCCGTACGGATAACCACGATGCCCTGACCCAAGGTGCCCAGCCAGATCTCGCCGGGTCGTGCCTCCGAAATGGATACCACCCGGTCGCTGCCCAACGTAGGGACTTCACCGCCGTGCTCTTCCACGGCTTTGGCCATGCCCGAGGCAGCATCGATGACAAACGCGCCGTTGGCATTGGTACCCACCCAGATGCGTCCGGAAGTGTCCTCAAACAGGGCACGCACCACCGGCGGCGCACCATTGGCCGTGGGCAGCGTAATGGGGACAAATCCGGTACCAGCAGCGTTTAGCTGAACCAGGCCTCTGGCGGTACCCACCCACAGTTTGGTATTGCGCCCACGTAATACCGCGGTGACCACGTTGTTGGGCAGACTGCTGGTGTCCTTGGGGTCGTGGCGCCAGTGTTGGGTGGCGCTGGCCGTGTTGTCAAGTTGGTCCAGGCCACCGCCGTGGGTGCCCACCCAGATGCCACCGGCACCATCGTCGGCCACGGCGTTCACCCCCTTGTGGCTAATACCCTGTGGGCCGATAGGGATACGAACGAAGCTGTCTTGTTCGCGGTCGTAGCGGGCCAGGCCGCCTGAACCGGTGCCAACCCACAACCGGCCCTGACCATCGGTGTAGAGGGTGTGGACATAGTTGTCGGGCAGGGCTGAGGCAACTTTGGGGTCGGGCAAATAGGGCTTGAAGCGGTAACCGTCCCAGCGCGCCAAACCGCCTTGGGTGCCAACCCACAGGAAACCATCACCGTCTTCGGCGATGGCCATGATGTGGTTGTGCTGCAGGCCCTGATCGGAGCCGGCGTGTTGGAACACGCTGTCGGCCAGTTCACTCCAGCGTTGGGGACCTGCGTCCTTGCCCATCGGTTGCGTGGTGTTTACTGTTGCGGGCGCTGCACAGACAGCGCCCGCACCGAGCAGGCAGCTGACCACCAGGGCTCCGGCGCCCAACCAGCGCCGTCGGGCGCGCTGCGGATCCGGGGCGAAGGGTGTGACTGCGCTGGTGTGTGACAGATCCGGTGGCGCAGCAGTCATGGGTTCTCCTGGTCGTTTTCTGGTGATGGTGAGAATGCCCGCGGCGCCGAATCCATGGTCAACACTCCCTGTGCTCGCTGTCACTGCATTGGCCGGCATTCTGGAGCCCTGCTGGATGCAGAGCCGCCGAAGACGTTGGTTTTCGGCTGATTCTATGCTCACTTTTTTGACAAATTGGTGTTCCCAGCACACTGATCGGCCCACGGTAGCACGCCCGGCCCCGCTCTGGTTGGCCTACTAAAATCGCAGGCCCCGGTGTAAGGGCTTATTTTCAAGGTACATGCATGCAGTTTCCGGTCTCCATAACGCCCGATTGGCGGCGTCGCGTTTACGGTTTCACCGGCGCGGTTTTGGCTGTCTGGGTCTTGGCATGGCTGGCAGTTCCGCCCCTGGTGCATCGGCTGATTGAACAGCAGGGCAGTCAGGCCCTGGGTCGCACGGTGACCGTAGGCGCCGTCGCCTTCAGGCCCTGGTCGCTGGAGCTGACGGTGTCCGACCTGGCAGTGGCCATGGCCGACGGCAGTGGCCCCCAACTGGTGGTGGGCCGCCTGTATGCCGATGTGGAACTGGTGTCGCTGTTGCACATGGCCCCGGTGCTGGACGCCATCACGGTGGAGCAGCCCACGCTGCGCCTCATCCACAAGGGCGATGGGCGTTATGACGTAGACGATATTCTGGAGCGGCTGAACAAGGCCCCGGAGCCCGCGTCGGGGCCGATACCATTTGCCCTTTACAACCTCAGTCTCCATGGCGGCAGCGTCGATTTCACCGACCAACTGCCTGCAGGAGCCCGCCAACACGCCGTGCGTGCGCTGCACCTGGCGCTGCCCTTCCTCAGTACGCTGGATTCCAAGCGGGACGTCAAGGTGGTGCCACGCCTGGCTTTTGAGCTCAATGGCAGCGCCTTTGATACCGCGGCCGAAGGCACACCGTTTGCACAGACCCACAAGGGCGCTGCCACGCTCAAGATCACCCATCTGGACCTTGCGCCCTATTTGCCCTATCTGCCCCAGGGTGGGCCGCTGCGGCTTAGCGGCGCGGTGGTGGACGCCGATCTGCGTCTGGGCTTCGAGCAATCCACCCAGTCCCGGCTCAGCGTGGCCGGTAGGGTCCAGGTTTCCGGGCTGGCGCTGGGGGACGCAGCGGGTCAGCCGGTGTTGGGCGTGGAGTCCCTGGTCGCTGAATTGAGCGATGTGCGCCCGTTGGATCGGACCGCACAGTTGGCCGCGCTGGAGATCACGGGGCCGCGTCTGCAAGTGGTGCGTGATGTATCTGGGCGCATCAAGCTGCTCTCTGGTATGACCGGTAGCGACCAAGCTGCTACTAAAAACATAGCTGCTTCCGCATATTCCACGGGGGCTACTGGCCAAAAAGACTCACAAGTTTTGGCCAAAACGGCATCCAAGGCCTGGACCTTGGGTTTGGAGCGGCTGGTTGTCAACAAGGGTGCCGTGGGCTGGACGGATGACAGCACTCGGCCGCAAGCCCGCCTGACGCTGGACACGCTGGCACTGCAGGCCCATGGCTTGCGCTGGCCGCTGGCGGCGTCTTCGCCGATGCGTGTGGACGGTTCTGCCCGTCTGATGGCCAGTGGCAAAGCCGCTCGCCTGGCCTTTAACGGCGAGGCAACGGCTGCGCGGGCCACGGGGCAGGTGTCCCTGGCGGATGCCGAATTGGCGCTGGCTGCACCGTATCTGTCGCAGGCTCTGCACCCCGCCGTGAGCGGTGTGTTGGATGCGGAGCTGAACGCCACCTGGTCCGCTGACAGCCTGCAATTCAGCGTGCCCCGGCTGACCGTGCGCGACTTTGCGCTCACGGCGGGCAAGGAGCAGCCGATGGCAGACACCACTTTGTCGACCGGCGCCCAGCGTGCCGCCAGCGAGATGCCGCGGTTCAAGTTGCTGGAGATCACGGCGGCCCAATTCGACTGGGGCGCCCGCACCGCATCGGTCGGCAAGCTGGCCTTGCGATCACCCAGCTTCATGGCGCACCGCAACACGGGTGGGCAGTGGACCGCACAAACATGGTTGAAAACGGCAGTGCCAGAGACCACCACTGCGCCACCGGACACGCCCACCGATACAGCACCCGGCGCCGGTGCGGCCACCGCAGGGCTGGCTTCTGCCTGGCAGGTGAGTGTGGGCGAACTGGCGGTAGACGACGCCACCCTGAAGCTGGACGATCGCAGCCTGGCCCGACCGGTGCGACTGGAGCTGTCAGCTCTGAAGCTGCAACTCAACAACGCAACGCTGGAGGGTAACAAGCCTGCACCCCTGAGCCTGTCGGCGCGTGTCAAAGCAGGCCGTACCGAGCCGGGTTCGTTGAACTACCGGGGTACGCTGATGTGGGCGCCGCTGGTGGTCCAGGGCACGCTGGACGCGCAAGACATTCCTTTGCATGCCGTGACCCCGTATGTCGCGGACCAGCTCAACCTGGCCGTGTTGCGGGCCGACACCAGTTACCGCGGCGAGATGCGGTATGCGGCCGGTCCCGCAGGTACAGTCCTGCAGCTGAATGGGGACGCGTCGCTGGACGACTTCCGCGCCAATACCGTGGTGGCGGCAGGCGGTGCCGACGCGGTGCCGGTACAAGGCCTCGAGCTTGGCGTGGCCGAAGAACTGCTGAGTTGGAAGTCCCTGCAGGTGCCCGGCATCGACTTGCGCATGGCACCGGGCTCTGCCACCCGGTTGCAGGTGCGTGAAGCGAGTTTGTCCGATTTTTTTGCGCGCGTGATCGTGTTTCCGACCGGGCGTGTCAATCTGCAGGACCTGGTTAAAGGCGCGCCACAACCGAACCCCGCCCGCACCGATGCCAATGTCGCCGCCACAGCCGTTCAAAGGGACCCGCTTGCCGCCATCGTCAGCATGGGACCCATAACCCTTGTCAACGGCAAGGTGTTGTTTTCGGATCGATTTATCCGGCCCAACTATTCGGCGGACATTACCGAGCTCAGTGGCACGTTGAGCCAGTTTTCCTCGCAGATTGCAGACGGTAAAGTACCACTGGCCGATCTGGCTTTGAAGGGACGGGCCGAAGGCTCGGCATCGTTGGAGGTGACCGGCAAGATCAACCCGCTGGCGCAACCCCTGGCCCTGGACATCAAAGGCAGTGTGCGTGACCTGGACCTGCCGCCGCTGACGGCCTATTCGGTCAAATACGCAGGTTATGGCATCGAACGCGGCAAGCTCAGCATGGATGTCACCTACACCGTGCAGCCCGATGGCCAATTGACTGCCAACAACAATTTGATTCTCAACCAGCTCAGTTTTGGCGACAAGGTGGAGGGGGCCCCCAACAGCCTGCCGGTGAAACTCGCCGTCGCCTTGCTGGCCGACCGCGACGGGGTGATTGACATCAACCTGCCCATCAGCGGCTCGCTGAACGACCCCGATTTTCGGATCGGTGCGGTGGTCTGGAAGGTCATCACCAATCTGATTGGCAAGGCACTGACGGCGCCCTTCAGCCTGATTGCGCATGCGTTCGGCGGTGGCAGTGCGGGCGACGCGCTGAGCGCCGTGGTGTTTGAACCGGGCAGCAGTGGGTTGACGGCGGACGCAAAGGGTGGCCTGGATACGGTTGCCAAGGCGCTGGCCGAGCGCCCGGTGTTGCAGGTGACGGTGGTTGGTACCGCCAGCCTGGACACTGAGCGTGATGCCTTGAAGCGCGAACGCCTCAGGGGCTTGATGCTGGGGGAGAAACGCCGCCGCGCCGCTGTCACCGGCCAGGACGTCGCCAGCGCCGTCGCGCTGTCGGATGCCGAACGCCCCGCGCTGCTCAAGGATGTGTACCGCCGCGTCGATATCACCAAGCCCCGCAATGTGTTGGGTTTGGCCAAGGACATTCCCGATGCTGACATGGAGGCCTTGTTGTTGGCCAGTATCACGGTGTCCGAAGACAGCATGCGTGAACTGGCGTTGCAACGTGGTGTGGCGGTCAAGGACTATCTGGCCAGCCGCAAGCTCGGTGCCGAGCGCTTGTTTCTGGGGGCTCCCAAAATCGTGGCATCGGCTGCCGACTGGAAACCCCGAGCGGAACTGAATGTGACCAGTCGCTAAGGCTCAGCGCACGTCCCATTCCGCCAGTTGCTGGTTGGTGGCAATCAGGCGTGTGACCAACATTTTGATGAACGCCTTGTCGAAACAAGATTGCAACTCTGCCGAGGCCTGGTGCAGCGAGGCACTCTTGATTTTCAGCACCGAAACAGCGGTCTCGGCGACCACCGTGGCCGATCGGATGTTGGAGTCGGACTGTAGGTAGACCATTTCACCAATGCTGACGCCCGCGCGTAATTTGGTGAGGGCCAGGTTCTTTTTGCTGACCCGCACGACCCCGTCCAGTAGCAGGTAAAAGGAGCGTCCCACACTGTCTTCCTCCATCAGGACCGTGCCGGCGTCCAGGCTGCGGATGCGACCCAGGCGCAGCGTCTCCCAGATGGCAACGTCTGAAAAATCCTTGAAAAAGTCCAGTTGCCGCAGTGTTTGAAAACGCTCGACCTCGGTGATTTGGGTGGCCAGTTTGGTCAGGCTGGTGCTGGCGCTGCTCACCGCATCGGCAAAGGCACCCCAGTCGGGAAAACGGTCCCCGGGTTTTTTCGCCAATGCCGTGCGGACCACGTCATCCAGCGTGGCGGGCAGGTCGGGGCGCAACACACGAACGGGCACCGGTTGTTCAGAGCCTATTTTGTAAATGGTGGCGAAATCGCTGTCGCCCTGGAACGGTTTGTGGCCAGTCAACAGCTCGTACAACACCACACCCAGCGAGAACATATCGGACTGCTGGGTCAGCTTTTCGTCGCGAATCTGTTCCGGTGACATATAGGCCGGCGAGCCCACCAGACCGGCCATCTGGGTGATATCCCCCTTCTGGGACAGCGCAGCGCCAAAGTCGGTCAGCTTGACCTCGCCATCGTCGCGCAGCAACAGGTTGGCGGGTTTGATATCGCGGTGCACCAGTCCGTGAAAGTGGGCGTATTCCAGTGCATTGCAGCATTTGAACGCGATGTCCAGGACCTCTGGCACCGGCAGCAGGGTATCGGGCGAGGTGTGGGCTTCCAGCGAGCTGCCTTTGACATACTCCAACACCAGATACGGTGGGTCGGCGCGTTCGTCCACGTCCACCAGCGACACGATGTGGGGGTGGTTGATCTGTCCGGCCAACGTGGCTTCGTTGTGCAACAGCCGCCGGTACTTGGCAGCCTGTGCCGGGTCTTGCAGCAAATGGGGGTGGATCTGTTTGACGGCAACCCAGGTTTCGCGAAAGGTGTCATACGCCAGGTACACCACGCCGCTGGCCCCGCGGCCCAATTCCCGTTCGATGCGGTATTTGCCAATGCCTGCAGGGGTGTGGCTCATGGGACGCGTCACTTTAGCGCACTCTGGTCGCGCGCGAAACGAATGGTGTTGCGACCGGCGGCCTTGGCTTCGTACATCGCGGCGTCCGCCCACTTGATGACATCGTTTGACGAACTTCCGCGGCCCAGAAACAGGCTGATACCCAGGCTCACCGTGCACCGGTGTTCCACTTGCAAGGGAGTTTTGCTGTTGGTGCTGAGGACAAAGGACCGGGACATGGCGGTGCGTATTTTTTCGGCAACCGTGGTTGCGCGTGCGCGCGAGTCGTCCGCATCTTGTGCGAGCTGACTCACCAACACGACAAATTCGTCGCCGCCAAAGCGCGCCACAGTGTCCACTTCGCGTACACACTGCGTCAGGCGCGCGGCAGCTTCCAGCAACAATAAATCGCCAACGTCGTGCCCGTGCAAGTCATTGACCTGCTTGAAGTTGTCAAGGTCCAGAAACATCAAGGCACCAAAACTCCGCGAGCGTTGACTTGCGGCCATCGCCTGCGCCAGGCGATCATTGAGCAGTCGGCGGTTGGGCAGCCCGGTCAGTGGGTCGTGAAATGCCAGTTCCCAGACTTGGTGGATGGCTTGCCGAAGTTGCAAATGGGTCTGTACCCGTGCACGGACCACGGCGGCGTTGACCGGCTGCGGAATGAAGTCGACCGCGCCCAATCGCAAACACGCGGCTTCTTCGTCGGGGTCATCGTGGACGGTGATAAAAATGATGGGGATGTCCTTGGTGCGGCTGTCCGCTTTCAGGCGGCGACACACTTCATGCCCGCTCATTTCCGGCATCATCACGTCAAGAAGTATGAGGTCCGGCAATTGATCGACACACATGGACAAGGCCTGTGCCCCACCGGTAGCTGTCAACACATGGTGGTCGGTACCGAAAATGTGGACCAAAACCTGAATATTGAGCGGCTGATCGTCCACCACCAGCAAGGTCGGCAATGTGGTTGCGGCGGATTGTTCTGTCATGACTCGGTCTCGTTCACGGTGCTGTTCCTTATATGTTTTGACAGCGTTTCCAACGTCAGCAATAACTGTGCCTTCAACTGTACCAGCGCCTCTGTTAGTTGAAACCGCTGGTTTACTCCGATATCGGTTTGCGCGCCCGCGGCCTGCAAATGTTTGAGCAGGGACTCGGTGTGGCCTGCCGCACCCGCCAGCGGGTTGGCGCCGACGGTGGCGGCAAGGCCTTTCAGTGTATGGGCATTGTTCAGCGCAGCAGCATAGTGCCCCTGGTTAATGTGGTGCTCCAGTTCTGCGCATTGGGTGGCCCCGTCCCGTCGAAACATCGCCACAATGGTTTCATAGAATTCACGGCTACCCCCCAACCGTTGCACGGCGGCCCGGAAGTCCACCACCGGTAGCGCGTGTGGCACGGGCTCGCCACCGGGTGCGGTTAGGGCATCACTTCCGGTTGCCTCCCGCGTTCCATCGTCGGCGCGGCGACCGACCTGGCGCAATACGGTGGTGATCAAATGCTCCAGGTCGATAGGCTTGCCAACGTGGTCCGCCAGGCCTGCCGCCAGACAGTCGGCTTGGTCCGACCCCATGGCATTGGCTGTCATGGCGATGATGGGTGTGCAGCGCATATGGGTGTGAGCATGAATGCGCCGTGCAGTCTCAAAGCCATCAATGTCGGGCATTTGCAGGTCCATCAGGATGGCGTCAAACGGTGGTGTGGCGTTGATGGCCTGGTCAACTCCGGCCAGCCCGCCATCGGCAATTTCCACCTCTGCACCGCTGCGCTCCAGCAGCTCTTTTGCCACCTGCTGGTTGAGCATATTGTCTTCCACCACCAGCAGGCGCAGCCCGGCAAGGCGCCGGGAGCCGGGCAGGGCGGCTCGGGTTCGCGTGGCGCAACCGCGTTGGGCCCATGCTTCAACCACGGCGTCGTGCAGCATCGACGCCGTAATCGGCTTGACCAGGGTGCCATCCAGGAGTTCCAGCTCGCGCTGTGATTTTTGGCTGAGGTCTTCGCGACCGGCAGCGGTCGCCAGCAGCACAGTGGGGCTTGGACCAGGATGGGGCAGCAGCCGGATACGGCGAGTGGTTTCCCAACCATCCAGACCTGGCATGTGCCAATCCACCAATATAACGTCGTAGGGCGGCGTTTGAGGTTGCTGAAGGTGCTCCAACGCGGCCTCGCCACTGGCGACGCAGGTGCTCGTCCAACCCAGCGAGAGCACCATACCCCCCAGTACTTCGCGCGCCAGCGGGTAGTCGTCAATGATCAGTATGCGCTGGGCCGCCACCCCTGAGCCCGGCTGGGTTGCTGGCAGCCATGCGCCAGCAACCCCCAATGTGACCTGAAATGAAAACCGACTGCCTCGACCGACCACACTGTCTACCTGGATTTGCCCTCCCATCAGGTGGACCAGGCGTTTACTTATGGCCAGTCCAAGCCCAGTGCCACCAAAGCGCCGCGTGGTGGACGACTCGGCTTGGCTGAAGCCTTCAAAAATATAGCCCAGTTTGTCGGCGGCGATGCCGATGCCGGTATCTCTGACGGCGAACTCCACACGGGCTGCGTCAGCGTGCCTTGACAACACTTGAACGCTGAGAAGCACTTCTCCCTGCTCGGTGAATTTCAAGGCGTTGCCGATCAGGTTGAGCAAAATCTGGCGTAGGCGCAACACATCACCAGCCAGGGCCGCCGGTACATCGGGTGCGACGGAAAACAGAACTTCGACTGCTTTTTTCTCCACGCTTGCCGACAGGATGACCGAGAGGTCGCGAAGCAAGTCACCGAGCATGAAATGCTCGACATGCAGCTCTAGTTTGCCAGCGTCAACCTTGGAAAAATCCAGGATGTCGTTGATGATGCGCAGCAACGACTGGGTAGCCCCTTCGGCCTTTCGGGCGTAGTCGGTCTGGCGGTGGGTCAACTCGGTGTGCAGCAGCAGCCTGAGCATGCCCAGAATGCCGTTCATCGGTGTGCGGATCTCATGGCTCATGGTCGCCAGGAAGTGCGATTTGGCCTGCGTGGCCGCCTCGGCGATGTCCCGCGCCTGCGATAGTGCGGTGGTTTGTTGCTCCAGGGCCTGGGTCATCTGGTTGAAGGCCCGCGAGACATCTCCAAATTCGTCTTGGCGGTCTTGCGGTAAATGCAGCGCGAAATTGCCGACCCCTACTGCATGACTGGCCGCCTCCAGCTGTGACAGCGGCCGAATCAAACGCCGTGATGTGACAAACAGCACCAAGGCCAAGGCCAGCCCAAAAACACCCAACAGGGCGGTCGCCGCCCATCGCAAGGCGCGTTCACTCTGGCGATGTTCCACCGTCACCAGGTCCTCCCAGCGATGGGTCTCCTCCACCATAGCTTCCACTTCGATCAGCAGTTGCCCTAGCAATAGCGAGGTTCGTCGCGCAGCAAGAGCGGGCTCAAGATCGTCTTTGCTGTCGAAAGCCCGTTTGAAGACATCGCCAACCCGTGCGTGGCGCTCACGCAGGCTGGCGAGCAGGGTCGGGATTGCGTCAGTATCCCCCGTGGCGAAATCTGGGCTGTCGCGGTCAAGACTCGTCGCGATGTCGCCATACCGCATCCACCATTGCTCCGACGCCCGCTCGGAGCGTTCCAGCATCGAGCCATTGGTAATGAGCAGCAGCGAGGTGACATTGTCGGCAATGGACTTTGCGCGTTGCAGTTCGAGACTTACCTCGGTCAGCCGCTGCGAGTAGGTGATAACCACCATACCAGCCGCCAGCGTTGCAACCACGGTCAGCAGGCTGATCGCTCTCAACAGTTGACGTACACGCATGGTGGTGCTGGCCTTCCCGGCTTTACTTCACAATCGTCACCGCAGCGGGACGCACACGTTTGAGCGGCCCAATGTCAATGAAGTCCAGGTAGTTGGGCATGTCACGGTGTTTGACCAGGTTCTCGCGCATCGCCCAGCGGGCCGTTGACTCCAGCGTGGCGATCAGCGATTGGTTCAGGCCCAGCTCAAACCGGTAGTCGGGCCAATACCCATCGATATCGGTCATCACCAGCTTGAGGCGGTCCCGCAGAATCGTTTTGGCTTTTGAGGGCTCGGATCGGAGGAAGACCAAAGCACGCTCCAATGCGCGCAGCGCCTTGACACAGTCTTCGGCTGAGATGGTCCGCGCGTCACGCAGCGCAGTGAGGTTGAATGTCAGGGTGTAGAGATTGGGCCCTGGCAATACCAGCGCGTCGGTGCCCAACAGTTTGATCAGGTGGTTGGCACCGGGTTGCCACAGCGCAAAGGCGTCAATGCTGCGGTTTGTCGCTGCGGCTTCCAATTGTTGGAGGTCCAGGTCGACAACCTGAGCGGAGCGCGGGTCCAACCCGGACGTCAGCATGGCCAGGTCGAACACATACTGTCCCGCCGCGCCGCGCACCATGGCAACGCGTTTGTCCTTCATGTCCGCGACGGATCGGATTGCAGCACTTCTGCGGGCGACCAGTTTCACATCCTGGCGTGATGAAGCAAAACTCGCCAAAACCTTAAAGGTTGGTTTCTCGAAACTCAGGAACATGATGGCCTGATCGGAGGCCGTCGCAAGTTGTCCCTGCCCGTCCAGCAGTAGTTTCAAACACACACTGCCGCTGGGGCAGTCCACTAGTGTGACTTCCAGACCCTCGTCGCGGAAGAAACCTTGTTCCTCCGCCACATAAAACGGAGTCGACAGCGGAGTGGTTGAGACCAGAATCTTGATGCCGGCAGCCCATGCGGAACCGGTCATGGCACTGGCACACAGGCCGGTCCAAACGAATCGCCACAGCAGTTGCCGTATTTGCCGGGGCAGAACATGGAGTGGCATGCAGGCATTCCTCAGGGTTGGTGCGGTGTCCTACGATACGCGAAATCTGGCCGCGCCGAGATTGGCCGACGTTGGGTCCTTTGTTATCCGTATTGCCAGTACCATGGCACCTCAAATTCCGAGCTTGCCATGGCAGACCCTCACCCTATCCCGCAGGTAACTGCCCAGCTGTCCGTTTTGCAGCCAACCGCCTTGGGTCACTTGCTGATTGATCCGGCGCAACATCCGCGCGGCCAGGCCCACATGAGTGCCGCCAGCGGCCTGGTGCGGGTGCGCCAGCGCCTGTACGTCGTGGCGGACGACGAAATGCACGTGGGTGTTTTTGACGATCCCATTGGCGCCGGCACTGGCCTGGCGCCAGGTACGCTGCTGCGGGTGCTGCCCGGCGATTTGCCGTTGGACAAAGGCAAACGCAAAAAAGTGAAGCCGGATCTGGAGAGTCTGACCGCCTTACCACGGTTGCCGGGTTGCCCCGCCGGCGCGTTGCTGGCCTTGGGCTCGGGCTCCCGGCCCGAGCGGGAAACGGCGGTGTTGTTGGTGCTGAATGATCAGGGTATCCCCAATGGTCGCTTGGCGCTGTTGGATCTGGCGGCACTGTATGCCCCTTTGCGCGCCCGTTTTGCCGACCTCAACATTGAAGGCGCCCTGGTGGTCAGCGGGGAACTGCTGTTGCTGCAACGGGGCAACCAGGGTGATGCCCGCAACGCCTGCATCCGGTACGACTGGAACCAGATGGCGCCGTGGCTGGCCGGGCTGCAAACACTGCCCCCGCCGGCAAAGGCCGTGCAGTTGCTGGACTTGGGTTGTGTGGCAGGTGTGCCCCTGGGTTTGACGGACGGCACTGCGCTGGGCGGTGGCGTCTGGGCCTTTTGTGCGGTGGCGGAAAGCACCCACAACAGCTACCAGGATGGCGCCTGTGTGGCCTCCACCATTGGCACCGTGGGACCCGATGGGGTGGTGCAGAGGCTGCAGCTTTTGCAGGGCGCACCCAAAGTGGAAGGCATTGCCGCCGTCGCGCGTGGGCCGGACTGGGTGCTGAGCCTGGTGACCGATCCGGACGACCCGGCCGTGGCGTCACAACTGCTGCAGGTCTGTTTGACCCAAGTTCATAAGTAAAAAGTGCCTCTAGCCCACGTGAAATATGCGTAGTTAGCTATAAAAAGCATAGCTACTCGTTGTTCGGGCCATCACGAACAGCGGCGCTATGATGCATTCCAGTCTAGTTCGCATCCGTTACGTGGAGACCCTATGCAACCCATTGCACCCCTGTCGCGCCGTCCCTTGAGCCGACTCTTGCCACTGGCAGCGCTGGCGGCCCTTTTTGCGCTCGGCAACACCGCCTATGGGCAGGCGCGCTGGAGCGCCGAGTCGGGTGTGGTCCTGGTCGGCAAAGTGGTCACCATGAACGATGCTGGAGACGTTTTGCCCCATGCCCGCGTCTGGCTGGCTGGCGGCAAGATAGCGGCCATTGCCCGCGCCGGTGAGTCGCTGCCCGAGGGGGCAAAAGATGCACCTGTGGTGGACAGCAAAGGCGTGATTTACCCCGGCATCATCGACCTGCACAACCACCCCGAATACGCCATTTACCCGTTGCTGCCGATTAACCGCAAGTACCGCGATCGTTACGAGTGGCGCTGGTACGACGATGTCTACAACAAACGCATTACCTACCCGCAAGAGGTCTTGACGCGCCCCCACTACCTGGATTTGGGGATAGAGATTGGCCGTTATGGTGAATACAAGGCGCTGGCCGGTGGCACCACCACGCTTCAAGGCGGGCGTATCAACCTGGCCTATTCCAAAGAAGAGTGCCTAGTGCGCAACATCGAGAACTCGCCAGTCGAGTCGCGCATGGCCAGCAGTCGGGTTGACATCGGGCGCAGCTCCAAGGAATGGGCGGCCATGCAGTCCGAACGCGCCAAAGGTATGCTGGTGGTGCACCTGGCGGAGGGGCCCTCGACACGTATGGCGACCGAGTTTTATGCGCTGCGGGACAGCAACCTGCTGGGGCCGGAGTTGATTGCTATCCACGGCGTGGGCCTGACCGAACCCCAACTGAAGGAAATGGCGGTAGCGGGCGCCAAGCTGGTCTGGTCGCCCTTGTCCAACTTCATGCTGTATGGCAAAACGGCCAATGTGGAGGCAGCCAAACGCGCCGGTCTGTCCATCAGCCTGGCACCCGACTGGGCGCCCTCGGGCAGCAAGTCCAGCCTGGGTGAACTCAAGGTGGCAGACCTGGTGAATCAACACGCACTGAAGGGCCTGTTCAGTGACCGTGAACTGGTTGAAATGGTCACCCGCAAACCGGCCGAGGCCATGGGCTGGGGTCAAAAGCTGGGGCAGATTGCCGAAGGTTACCTGGCCGACGTGCTGGTGGTCGACGAGCGCCATGCAGACCCGTACCGCAACCTGATCCAGACCATTGAAGACAACATCCAGCTGGTGGCGGTGCGCGGTGAACCTTTGTATGGCGACGTCAACTGGCTCACGCTGGCGCGCGGTGCATCAGACGATACCGAGATCACCTCAACTTTCAAAAAGGCCCGCCGCACCAAGGCCATGACACCCAATTGCCCGTCCACCAGTCTGGCCTCGATGGGGGTGACCGAAACCCGCTCGCGCATTCAGCAGGGTCTGAAGTTTGATACGGCCCAGCTGGCAGCCAAGCTGACGCCGGAACAATTGGCCAAGGACTATGAACAATGCAGCCTGCCTGCGCCCACCGGGACGGTAAGTGCTGCTGATGCAAAAAAACTGTTGGCTTGCCGTTTTGGTCTGCCGTTTGAGCGCACCCGCCTGAGTGTATTGACCACCAACGAAGACCCCGAGTTTTTTTCGCGGCTGATGAAAAACCCCAACCTGCCCAAGTACCTGCGGGCCTTGCCAGCCTATTACCGGCAGTAGACCTCCGGTTTAGCCAGCGTCGCCAAACGGGTTCCTGTTGCAGGTGCCCGGGAGCACCGCCCGTGCGCCATCAGCGTTTTCGCGGCGTGGCATGTTCAACGCCCGCCGCTGAACTGTGTGCTTGCACACGGAATCCGCAAAGACCTACAGTAACATGAGGCGTTCATCCTCTTCATCAACCCAGATCGCATGCTTCTACAGCGCTTGCTGCCCCAGTCGCTCAAGTCCCGCGTCACCTTATTGACACTTGTGATCGTTGTGCTCGGATTCCTGGCACTTTCGAGTTATGTCAAGAGCTTGCTGCGTGACGAGTTGATGTTGTATACCGGCGCGCAACAACGTTCGGCGTTGAAGCTGCTTGGCGCAGAAGTCACTCGGGGCTTACAAAATAGACTGGAATTGCTTTCGGCGGTGGCCGCAGATGTTGCTCCGACACAGTTGAAGGACCCTGGCGGCTTGCAAGTCTCTTTACAGGAGCGCGCGTTGCTTGACATGCAATTCAACGCCGGCGTCTCCATTTGGAGTGCGCAGGCTGAGCGTCTGGCGTCCCACGGTGCCGTTCTTGATCGCGCGGTAGTGGTGCAGGATCTGACACAACTTCTTCAAGACGGTCAGCCCCGAATTGGTCGGATGACCCTGCTTTCGGATCCGAAAACCGCCGTTTTTTCCATGTATGCGCCCATTCGTGATTCCGGTGGTGCCGTCATCGGTGCCGCGGTTGGCTCCATACGCCTGGATCAGCCCAACTTTGTGTCCGCTTTGGCATCGCACCGTTATGGCAAGAGCGGAAACTTTTTCCTGATTGAGGCGGCGCAACGGCTGATCATCGCGACTTCGGACACGTCGCGGGTGTTTGAAACTTTGCCCGCCCGCGGTGTTATTCCATGGATTGATCGTTTCGTGGACGGTTTCGAAGGGACGGCGCGGGTTGTGAATCCGCATGGCGTCGAAGTGCTGGTCAGCATTGAGCAGATTCCGATGGCGCACTGGTACGCATCGGTCACTTTGACCCCTGATGAAGTGTTTGCGTTGATAGAAGCCATCAAACCTGGCGGGCGAGTCACTGCTTTGGGGCTGGTCACGATCTCACTGATCTTGATCTGGTTGATGCTGCGCTGGCAACTGTCTCCCATGACGGCGGCGGCGAAGATGCTGGACGGGTTTGTGCGAAGGAACCAGGCTCCGCAAGCGCTACCGGTGGTGAGGCACGACGAGGTGGGCCAATTGGTCGGTGGCTTCAACCGCTTGCTGGAGGCCGTGGCGCAGCAGAAGAAAGCGGCGCACGAAAGTGAATTGTTCAAACAGGCGGTGCTCAATTCCGTGACCTCGGCCATCGCCGTACTTGACCACGATGGTCTCATCTTGTCCATCAACGACACCTGGACGCTGTTTTCAAGTGAGTTCAATACACAGCCCGGATCCACTGCCACCGAATTGGGTGCCAACTTTTTCGCTGCCTGTGAAGGTCTTCCGGTCGACACGACCCTCGGCCATGGCATGACCGCCCAGGACGGGGTTCGCGCTGTGCTGGAGGGGCAGTTACCCCACTTTCTGCTGGAGTATTCCGTTCTGGCATCGGCATCGGCACTGGCACCACTGCGCTGGCGCAGCATGAGTGTGACTCCCTTCAAAGGTGCGCTGTTCAAAGGTGCAGTAGTCTCACTCGAAGACATTACCGCGCGAATGGAGATGGAGCGGCAGGTGCGCGATCTGGCGTCTTATGACACGCTGACCAAATTGCCCAACCGCCGTCTGGCGCAGGAACGATTGACGCAGCTTTTGGCGCGTGCGCGGCGCAACAAATCCCGGCTGGCACTGTTGTTTATTGACCTGGACCGGTTCAAACCGATCAATGACGAACTCGGTCACGAAGTGGGAGATTGGTTGTTGCAAGCCGTGGCCCAGCGGATTCAGAGTTGCGTGCGGGAGTCTGACACGGCCGCACGCATGGGCGGAGATGAGTTCGTTGTTCTGTTGCCTGACCTGCAAATCGTGGATTCAGCCCTTATCGTTGCCGAAAAAGTCAGAAACCGGCTGGAGCAGGATTTTGTGACACCCAAGGGTGCGGTTTTGCAGATTTCGTCCAGCATTGGCGTTGCGATTTACCCAGACCATGGGGACTCTGAAGAAACACTGATGCGCTTTGGTGACGAGGCCATGTACAAGGCAAAAAAGGGCGGGCGCAACGCGGTTCAAGTTTGGCAGCCTCCGGCGACCGATCAAAGTCCCACTGCCGATCACGCAGGCAGAGTGCTGAACGTTCACTTGCGGTGGAAACCAGCATTTGCCAGTGGTCACCCGGAGATTGACCAGGAACATGAAGCATTATTTGACCTGGCAAACCAACTGCTGGATGCAGCAGCGATTCGTGAGTCGAAGCCTGTGGAGTTTGAACAGGCATTTGAAACGCTGTTAACCCATGTGACGGAGCATTTTGCCAACGAAGAGGCTATCTTGCGGGCCCACGGCTACGCTGATCTGGAAGCGCACGCACAACTGCACCGCAGGCTTCTTGAGCGTGCGCGTCAGCTTCATGTGGCAACACACGCCACCGGTGCGGATGGAGCGGATGGCTTGATCGGATTTCTGCTCTCTGAGCTGGTGGCCGGACATATGTTGGGAGCCGACCGCGCATTTGCCAGTTTGTTTCGCGCAGATCCCACCTAAACGTGTGCCAGGCCGTCCAGGTCAGAAATCACAATGTGGCGTCGATCAACCTTCAGCAGGCGTTGTTGTTGCAACTCAGAAAATGTGCGGCTGATAGTTTCCAGCGTCAGGCCCAGAAAACTGCCAATGTCGCCGCGTGACATTTTTAAGTTGAAGTCCACCGCAGAGTAGCCACGCGCGCTCAGGTTCTCAGACTGGTTCAATAAAAAGGCCGCCAGACGCTGCGCCGAGTTCAAGCTGCCCAGCATGACCATGTGACAGTTACCGCGCACAATTTCACGGCTGATGAGGCGAATCACGGTATGGTGAATACCCGCCATGGCAGCCGCCAATTCGTGGAGGTGGGTATAAGACACCATCGAAATCTCCGAGTCCTCCAGTGCGGCAGCGCCACTGGCGTGGCGTCCATCGGCAACGCCGTCCAGGCCCAGCAACTCACCGGCCATATGGAAGTTGTTGACCTGTTCACAACCGTCTGCCAATGCCAGTGTCGACTTGAACGAACCGCTGTGCACGGCGTAAATGAATTCAAAGCGGTCGTGTTCCCGATACAGCGATTCACCCTGACTAACTTTCCGACGGCCGGCCATCAGGTTGACCAGTTTCAGAACATCGGAGCCGCAGTGGCCACAGACACGTTCATTGAGCCAGTCCGGCGTGTTGGTGCGTACCTGCCATGGGCTGGCACAAGAGGGCGCTGGGGCAAGGGTTAAAGGGCTGCGTTGCAGTTCTGGCGCGAAGTTCAAGCGATGTCCTTTGGGTGTTGGACTCCGCCCGGCATCAATGACGCTGATGCGCAGTGGCAAGGCCTGTTCAGCAAGAACTGTACGGCGCATGCCACCGCTGGTTCCGTACGCTTGCGCACAAAGGTGGAGTGTGCGCCCGATCAAGTTCACGGCGGATTGCAGTATTCATCGGTCGCAATGATGCGCACGGCCTTTGCCGTGCTGCCCGGAGCCACGACAAACTCGGAGGCACCATAGTGGCTGGGCAATGCGTCCACCGCCCAGTCGTAGGTGTAGCCCAGACGGGTATAGGGATAACCAGGCCCCGTGGGGCTATCCGCTATATAGGCCGCGGCCATTTGCTGGCCAACAAAATTGTGCATCTCAAGCGTCGTTCCGGGTTGGACGTCAATCGTGCAAACCGGTTGTCCGTTCGCGCCTTCGGTGACCCCTAAACAGGGGCGCTCGACGCGCTCACGCGGTATTTCGAGCAAAACGAATTGGGTCTTGCGGAACGGCGCAGGAGAGTTGGTCGGGAGTCCCAGCAACTGCTCGATACGGCTGCGTAAGGCGTCCCCCTTCAGATTCCAGCGCTTGCATAGCGCTTGCACCTCACCAGCCAGCGTCACCCACAGGCGGTCTGCGCCAATACGTATATCGCAGGGCAGTGCATCCTTTTCACAAGGCAGACGCTGGTCTGTAAGCCACGAGACCATGGTGACGTGGTCGCCTCCCGGCAGGGCCAGCAAAGGAACTACCTCGGTCGGGCTGGCGACTGCGGAGTCGCTCAATGCGGCCGCATACGCCGCGCGTTGATCCTGCATTGGTGCAGGGGACGGTCCGGCGCACGCCGACAGCACCAAGACTACAAAAATGACGAACCACCCGCGGAAGATACTGAGCGATGTCATAGGATCCCTTTATTGATAGACAACACTTGCATAAATCGGGCGTGTGCATCGGTGATGGCCAGCAACAGAAGTTGTGGAAGTTGTGTGTTTTGCAGCTTGGCCGTGCCCGCGCGTTTCATGGCATCAGCCTTGATGATCGTCAGTTGCGCCTGCAATGAAAAAGCCAATTCGGGCAATTGTTCGCGGTTTGCAAGGCCTGAATCAAATTGCCGCTCAATCTCCCCAATTTTCGCCAACCATTCCACGAACACGGCATCCTCCCACAGAGGTTCAATGGGCGGGGGCTCTGCTCCCCTGAACCACCGCAGCACCACCAAAATGGTCGACAGCGTGGACAACACCAAGCCAAAAATGCCCTTTAACTTATCAAATGTGGCAGCTGACAGAAAGGGGTTCTTTCTGGCCAAAAAGAGTTTGCTGCCTTCTGACAGCGGATAGCCCGAAGATGTCCTGAGTTGGTCTTCGCTGACCTTGAATTTGAGTTTGGAATCCAGACCCGCGGCGTACAAACTCTCCAGCACCTTGAATACCGCACGGGGATCCACATTTCTGTTTGCCACCAGGTGCATATTGACACCAATGGTTCTGATGTCGCGGCTGGGTATTGCGGGGCGCACGTTGTAGGTGTAGGCCAGAATTTTGCTGTCAGCCACCCAACCCAAGCGCAATGCCAGGGAAGGAGGAAACGGAATTTCGAGCAACACATAACCTCTCTCCTTGACCAGAAACTCAACCACATCCGATGGTGCAAAAGCGGCTATCACGATGGCCTCTGGCAACTTGTCAGCACGCTTCTGGAGCAAATCCTCCGACGCGAAATTGGTCTCTACATATTGAATGCCCGCCTCCAGAGCGGAAAACTCCAGCACCTGTTTGGCCACGATGCGGGTGCCGCCTTGTAGCGAACCCAGATTCACCCGCCTCCCGACCAAGTCCGATATCTCTTTGATGTGGGGCTGGACCAGCAAATGCAGTGGCTCCGGCCCGATGTAGGCAACATGGCTGACATTCGGGTATTTGTTTTCAAGCCCATCCAATATCACGGCCATGTCAAGTCGACCTTCATCGATAGCGATCAGCGCTTCTTTCGAGCCGGACATGGGGTCCAGCGTGATCGCTACGCCATTGTTGGCCGCCTCTTTTTGCAACAAACGCGCAAGAAAGTGCCGATTGCTCATGATGTCGCCACCGGTCATGCGCATCGCATATTGGCGTGGTAACAGGTCGTACAAAAATGACGCACCCAAACCGATGAGCGCCAGTACCAAAAGCACGCCAACCGCATTGCGCGATTTTGTGTTTTGCTGAACGCGCCCCAGCAGAGAGTCCAATATTTTTTGCGCTTCGTTGGCCATATTCGTTGTTGCGCCGTTCAGTAGGTGCCGACCATGCCGGCCGCATCTACCAAGGCCTGTCCGGCCGCGCTGCGCACAAAATCCACAAAGAGTTTTGCCGTGGTTTGCTGGTGGTCCGACATGGTTACCAAATACAGCGATTGTGTGTAGGGATAACGACCTGACAACATGGTTTCTCGGCTTGCTTGCACGCCGTCTACATCGATGTAACCCACAGGCACTGCAGTGAGTTTGTCTTTGATGGAGATAAAACCAATGGCGTAAGGCGTGCTGGCAACCATCTGCGTCAGCTTTCTGGCGCTGTCACACTCAATAGCTGTTGCAGCGATGTCACTCCCCTCCAGAATGAAACTTTCTACGAATTCGCGTCCAACAGAGCCTCGCAAACGGGAGACCACGCGCACCGGCGCGTTGGGTCCCCCCACCTGCGACCAATTGCTCACTTCTCCGGACAGCATGGCACGCACCTGGTGGCCGCGCAGGTTTGCCAACCGAATGCCTGGCCCCACTGCAATTGCAACACCATTGCGCGCAACCAGGTAATTTCTCAAACCGTTCTCGTCTTCCGAGGTTTTCAAGTCGCGGCTCATGACGGCAATGTCTACCGAGCCACGCTTGAGCGCAATCAGCGCCGACAGCGATGCGCCGCTTTCAAGCACCACATCAATGTTGCTGTGTGCCTTCTTGAAAGCCTCCAATATCGACTGGTTCAGCGCAAACATGGCGTGTGCGCCGGCGATGAGCAGCGGCTTTCTGGAGCTGCGCCGGTCAAACGGCCAGAATTTCAGTCCGGCGGCCACGGCGTCACCCGAGGCAGCCACGCCGGCCAGCGCCAGCAACGCTGCGCGCCGTGAGGTGGTGTGGGGGTTGTGCGAATCAGTCACGGGTTTCTGCCGTAACAATCCCTGACACGCGTAAACGCTTGTTTGGTGTTGAAAAGTAATTGAGAAAGTGCTGCGTTTGCGGTGGCGCCGGGCTTGCCGTCAACAGCACCAGCGGCGCACTCAAGGGATAGCTGCCATCACGCACCGCATCGGCACTGGGTTTTCGCGAGTCAATTGACAACGACTTGACCCTTGCATGGAGGTCTCCAAATGAAATGAAGCTGATGGCATGGGTGTCCCGCGCCACAAGCCGAACGCGGTCATCGGCACCGGTGACCACACCCTTGGGACTGAAGGAGTGAAATTCTCCGAGCACCCTTTGCTTCCAGGTCGCGGTGAGTCCATCGGTTGGCGGGCCGATCAAGATGACGATTGCGGCGTCTTGGCCACCCAATTGCTTCCAGTTCTTGATGCTGCCGCTGAACACATCGCGCAGCTGCTCCAGACTGATATTCTGCAAGGGATTGTTCGGATGCACTACCGGAACAATGGCCGTATAACCCACCACGGTTTTCGCCAAGTGGGGGCTGTCCTTGGAGAACAGATTGTTCACATTTTCCTGCTCGCTGCTGCTGACCATGGCGATGTCCGCTGTGCCATCCAGCAGTGACTTGTAGCCTTTGAAAGTGCCGCCACCATTCACAACGATGGTAGAGCCGGGGTGATCCCGCATATAGGTTTCTGCCATGTACTGTGCCATCGGCACCAGGACTTCGGTGCCACGCACGTGTACTGCTCTTTCGCCTGCCGAGGCCGCGGTGCAAAAGCAGGCTATGAGCGAGACACAGGCAACTGCAGTCGCCTGAAATGCCCGATGGGAAATTACCATAGGTGTTGGCCGGTTCTTATGCTGTGGGAACAACGATTTGTCACTCTTGATGCATGTTAATCATTTGCCCAAAATAACGTGCGAGTTTGCAGACAGAACGTTGTGTACCGCCCTAAATCACTTCAGTGCCCTGAGTTGTGGGTCTGACGGTGTGGGGCTCTTGTGGAGTGCCATACTCCACCAACCGTGCAGGAAGCGGTCGCTTCCTTTGTTAACCAGGTGTTTTGTTGAGGTTTATATTTTGAAATCATTTTTCTGCCCGTTCTTCCCGTTCATCCGCCCGTCGAGTCTCGGTTTGACGGTGTTGGTCGCTGCCATGCTGACAACCGCGTGCGACAACCAGCGTATTAACGAGCTGGAGGAAGGTGTCGCCAGCGAAGGCGACGTCAAGATGAAATTTGGTGAACCAGAGAAGGTCTGGGACGGGGAAAATGGCGCCCGTATCTTTGAGTACAACCGCCAGCCCGCTGGCGCCAAGAACTACATGATCACCATCGGACCTGACGGCAAAATGAGCGCACTGCGCCAGGTTTTGGCACCCCATGTGTTTGCCAAGATAGTCCCTGGCATGCCGATGGAAACAGTGCGGAAAATGCTGGGCAAGCCCATGAAAATCACGCCGTTTGAATTGAAGAATGTCTGGCACTACGACTGGCGCTACATGGATGGCCCCAACACTGCGGACACCAAAATCTTTACGGTGGTGTTTAACAGCGACTTGCGTGTGTTGTCCACCGGTTCGGTGGTTGACCCGGCGCTTTCACCGAATTGATCCTGCACATTGGCGCTTGCGCGCACTCCCAGTTCTCTCCCAGCTCACTTCCAGCGAACAAAACTGTGGACTGAGGTAAACGCCTGCAGCAAAACGCCGATCACGTAGATGCCGTCGGCGCTAGGAAACACGGGGCGCACCTCGGCTTCCCAGATGTTGGTGTTGGCGAAGCGCGAGGTAAACCCGTAGTTGCTGGCCTGCGCCAGCGCCGTGGGTGCACCGCCGAAGAACGTGGTGTCCAGTACCCCAGCCGGCGACAACCGAACGACCGTCGAGTAGGACAAGGCGGTGCCATTGAAGGATTTGTCCAGTGCGTAACCCCCCACCAGGATGCGACCAGTTGCATCCAGCCAAACCCGGTTGGCCGTGTCGTTGAAGGTGTCGGAGCCGACCGGTGTTGGCTGGTTGTAAAAATTGATAAAGGTGCGTCCAGCCGTGCCAAATGCGGTGTCGATAGTCCCGGTCGCCAGCAGGCGGGTGACCAGGCCCTGCGGTTTATTGGTGGTTCCTGTTGCTTGCCCAACCGCCAGCAATCCGCCGGCCTGGTCGACCATCAGGTCATTGATCAGGAATGCGGTTCCGGTGCCAACTGCCGCAAAACCGCCGCTGCCATAGCCGGTATCCTGCACGCCCGCCGCACTGAATTTCGTTACCACCCAGGTCTTGGCGCTGTCAGCACGCCGCCCCGACAAATAAATCTCTCCCGTTTTGGCAACGGAGAGCACCGCTGGCTCGTCGGCGGCATTGGTAACCACAGACGCCACACCGTTGCTACCAAAGCTGGTATCGAGCTGCCCGCTGGGCAGCAGCTTCCAGATGACCCACGAGCGTGTGGTGCCAAAACGGGCTGTGGCGGCATAACCGGCCAACAGGATACTGTCGTCGGCCAGCGTCGTGGCCACCCGTATCTGCGAATAGAGTTGACCGGCCGCCTCGGAAGGGTTGAGTTTCAGGCTGCCGCCCGTGCCGAAGCTGCTGTCGGGTTTGCCGGTGGTGTCCAGCCGGGTGACCAGCGCCCCTTGCGGACCATTGGTACCGTTGGGCCAGGAAACATAGTAGGCACGACCCTGCGAGTCCACGGTGAAGCTGCTGTAGCTCAATTCCAGTGTGGAGTCGGCCTTCTCATACAGGCCGTTGCTGCCGTACGACGTGTCCAGCACTCCTTCCTCACTGAATCGCACAATGCTGCGGCCCAGAATGCCTTGGGTCGCGTGGGAGGTGAACAAATAAACCTCTTTGCGACCGGGCACCGTCACGGCCTTCAATATGGATTGGGCGGGGGACGTTGAGTTGCGATAACCAATGGTGCCAAAGGTGGTGTCCTTCAGGCCCTGCAGGGTGGCGATGGATGTTGGAACGGCACTGCCGGTACTCCCGGTCGGCAGAACCTGTCCACCCACGCTGACAAGGTCGAACACGGCACCCGTCAAACTGACCTTGTTGAAGCTTGCCCCACCCACCGAAACCGATGGCAGCAATAACCGGTTGCCGTTGCTCAAGAACTCAATTTCAGTACCAACGGTCTGATCCTCAACTGCGAGCGTGCCAAAGGAATGGAGTTTGATGATGACGTTTGAGAATGTCACAGTGGCATCGACGCGCACGGTCGGCATGGACAGTTGGCCGGTTGCGGCGTCAAAACTCGCTATGGATGTTGCGCATGCGGAAGCAGCCGATAGAAGATAAAACCCAAGGCAAAAAAAGGCAGCAAATAGGCGGTTCATGGATCAGGTCTCCACAAAGAAGTGCCCACAGCTTACCAGTCCATGCCGGTCTTCGCAGCGATCAGTGGCGTTGTGCCCGGCAATAGCCGAATCACCCGTCACCAAGCGACGCTCTGATTGAACTTGACTTCGCAACCATCAAACATTAGTTATGGAGCCGCGAAGCGGCAACCTGATGCTGTGTGCCCGTGACGAGCAACCTGTTAGCCCACTGCGCCCGAAACCAGTGGAAACGAGGAAGGGGTTCGAATAGACTGCACCGATAAGTCGACGTCCAACCCCGGCCAATACAGATGGTCGGGGGTCGGCCACTGAACTTCGGAAATCTGTTCGATCGTCCCCTTTCGGAACCAGGGGAATTGATCGAAGGGTACGAGCAGTTCCTCGTCGGCAAGCAGAAGCCAAAAACCGTGCTTCGAAACATGGGTAACTTCAGCCGCCAAAGTGGTGGTTCCAGGCATCTTGGATCTCCTTCAAATGTGCATTCACAACTGCTTGCGCTTGTCGAAGTTGCGTAGCAGAAAGACCAGTATGGTTGGCGAGCGCGACCTGTGGTGTAAGCCAGAACTTCGCTTCGCCGTCCACGTGAGAAACATGGACATGAATGCGTGTCTCCTCCCGAGAGAAAAAGAAGAGACGAAATTGGCCGTCACGAACAATAGTAGGTGCCATACCGTTACTGTAACCAACATATCTTCCGGCACGCTAACGTCTCAGCTCAGGGGCGCTGCGCAGCTTTATCGCGCAGCGCCCCATGGAGCGCAGTGTTAGCCCGGTTATTTCTTTGCGCACATTGCCTTCAAAGCGCGACATAGCTTTTCATTCCCAGTAACTCCGCAAATGCTTCCGCTCGTGAACTCGTTGATACTCAAGCGGCCATAGGCATTGCCAACACCATCTACTATGACAGGAGGATCTGATGCAAACTCGCCACAGGCAGCGTATGAGGAGAAGGGGTTGGCATACGAACCAAAAGGATTCCACACGCCATAGTCGTTCTTGAAACCGAACCGTGACATTTCGTTCCAGACCGATTTTCCGTGGTACTCGTTGCAATTCAAGCAACCAAGAAACTCTATATGCCCGCTACCGCCAAACAGCAGTAACTCAGCTGCCAAGACAAAGGTTGGCTGAGCCAGAAGGAAAACGAGAATCAAAAACCATTTGCGCATTTCTTCGCTCCCTGAAAAGGCTAACTATTGGTGTATCCGGCAGTTTTGCCGGCTAACATCCTAGCCAGTCGGATAACACGGCATTCGAATTCCGAGAAATCCTTAAGAATCATACGCTTAGGTCTCGCAATCGGGAGAATGGACACGCATATTGGAAGCCGAATCTAGATGACTGCTTCCTCCCTCAGAACTGACTTCCATTGCGGAGCCTACCAACACTCTACCCGCATGGTTTGGGCCGTTGGTTCTCGCCGATTTGTGGGCGTTTGACACGATGAGGCGGGGGCCAATGGCCCAAACCATGCCGCAAGACCAGCAATAACACCGTGTCGAATAGCGACTCGGGAAACTGCTTGCTACAAAATAAATAGCTCCCTACGCATGTATTACGGGGGCTACAGGCCGATTTCGTATATTTTTCTCCGGCTGGAGCGGGTAAAAGGGGTCAGAGCACACATTCGCTGCGCGAACGGTGATCCGACCCCTTTTACCCCGTCGCTCCAGCGAATCACCCCCGGCGCAAATCCCGCGTAAACGGAAACTCCTTGCTGCCCGGCACATTGATCGTCGCCGGTGGCACGTTCATCACACCCGGTGTGTGTCCCATGGACGTGAATCGCGTTAGACGACGGCTTTCGGCTTCGAAGGAATTGACGGGGAAGCTCTCGTAGGCCAGGCCGCCAGGGTGCGTGACGTGGTACTGGCAGCCGCCCAGGGAGCGCTTCATCCAGGTGTCCACAATGTCAAAGGTCAGCGGCGCATGCACACCAATCGTGGGGTGCAAGCTGCTGGGTGGGTTCCAGGCCTTGAAGCGCACGCCAGCTACGTATTCGCCCACGGTGCCGGTGCTATGCATGGGCAGGGCGCGACCATTGCAGGTGATGACGTAGCGGCTCTCGTTCAGGCCCTTGACGTGCACTTCCATGC